>Ga0209749_1000255_pt1 | contig 83350 bp, 92 predicted proteins | sample EPASupsiteSAE347_FD_187267 | JGI IMG/M metagenome (GOLD analysis project Ga0209749, IMG submission 187267) | Bioremediated contaminated groundwater from EPA Superfund site, New Mexico - Sample SAE3-47 (SPAdes) (version 2) | ecosystem: Environmental > Aquatic > Deep subsurface > Groundwater >... | reverse complement strand
CTGGTAATGGCAGAGGTGAGGGGGGTTTTGCCGTGGTCTATGTGTCCGATAGTTCCTATATTCACGTGGGGTTTGTTTCTTTCAAACTTTTTCTTAGCCATAGAGGACCTCCGTTACTGTTTTTTCTCTATTTTTCATTAAATTATCATAGATATACCGGGGTACCGGAGCATAATGGAAAAATTCCATGCTGAAGTAGCCCCTTCCCTGTGTTGCCGAGCGTAAATGGGTAGTATAACCGAACATTTCCTCTAAGGGTATATAAGACATAACACTCTTAAACCCGTTTCTCTCGCCCAGTTCAGCAATTCTGCCTCTTCTCGACGATACATCCCCGATCACATTACCCAGACAGTCGTTAGGCACATTGATGTCAACCTTCATGATTGGCTCAAGAATGACTGGATTTGCCTTTTTTACAGCGTCTTTTAAACCTAAAGACGCGGCAAGTTTAAAAGCCAGCTCCGACGAATCGACCTCATGATAAGAACCGTCCAAAAGTTCGATTTTAACATTAACAAGCGGATAACCGAGTACAACGCCTCTTTCCAGCGTTTCCTTTATACCGGCCTCCACACTGGAGATATACTCCCTTGGAATTGCACCACCTACAATTTTATTCTCAAAAACATATTCGGCGCCTTCTAAAGGGGAAACCTGAAGCACCACATGGCCATATTGGCCGTGGCCGCCTGATTGTTTAACATACTTCCCAACGCTTGTAACTGTCTTTGTAATTGTCTCCCTGTAGGCCACTTGAGGCGGAGAAGATATCATATCAAGATTGTGTTCCCTCTTTGCCCTGTCCATAATTATCTCTAAATGGAGCTCGCCCATCCCCGATAAAATTACTTCCCCTGTTTCACTGTCAAGCTTTACATTTAAGGATGGGTCTTCGACGGTATATTTGTTAAAAACAAGCCATACCTTTTTAAGATCATCTTTCTTTCTTGGTGCAATGGCACATGAGACCACAGGAGACGGGATCTCTATGGCTTCAAAAGCTACATGCATGTCGGGATTACATAAAGTGTCCCCGGTTGATACGCCTTTAAGTCCTACAATAGCACAGATGTCGCCCGCTTCAACCTTTTTTACTTCTTCTCTTTTATTGGCATGGAGCCTCAGTATTCTGCCTATTCTCTCATTTTTTGATTTTGAACAGTTTAAAACGGTATCACCTGTTTTTAATTCACCGGAGTATACACGGATATAACTGAGATGTCCCACATAGGGATCATTCATAATTTTAAAGACAAGCCCGCTGAAAGGCTCTTCTTTATTGCCCTGGAAAAATCTTTCTTCCCCCTCTTCAGTCCAGTAATTGTAAGGAGATACGTCTATCGGCGACGGAAGATAATCAACTATTGCATCAAGAAGCGGCTGAATACATTTATTTTTAAAAGCGCTACCGCATAATACCGGTAAAATGCTTCCGTTCAGTGTTCCTTTTCTTATCAATTTTTTGATTTCACTTTCTTCAATATGGATGCCATCCAAATAAGACTCCATAAAACAATCATCTACCCCGGCAAGCGCCTCCATTATTCCGATCTTTGCAAGGCGGGTTTCTTCCTGAAGTCCTTTCGGTATTTCAGCAGTAGAATAGTCCAACCCGAGTCTGCCATTATTAAAGTACAGCGCTTTCTCTTTTAAGACATCTACTACGCCGACAAATTCATCATCGCTGAAGATAGGAATATGGAGCATTATCGGGTTTGCCTTCAGCATGTCCCGTATCATTTCGACACAATGAGAAAAATCAGCACCCATTCTGTCCATTTTATTAACAAAAGCGATTCTGGGAACTCCATATCTGTCGGCCTGTCTCCATACGGTTTCGGACTGCGGTTCAACACCTTCCACAGCAGAAAAGAGCGCTATGGCGCCATCCAAAACCCTGAGAGACCTTCCGACTTCTATGGTGAAATCAATATGCCCCGGTGTATCGATAATATTTATTCTGTGGTCTTTCCATGAACATGTTGTTGACGCTGCCGTGATGGTAATACCTCTTTCCTTTTCTTCCTCCATCCAGTCCATGGTGGCGGCGCCATCGTCAACCTCTCCAATCCTGTTGTTAACCCCTGTATAAAACAGGATTCTTTCGGTTGCGGTAGTTTTACCCGCATCAATATGCGCCATTATTCCAACATTTCTCAATAAACTATTCATTGTTTACGAATCCTGATTTACCACCTGTAGTGGGCAAAAGCCTTGTTGGCTTCAGCCATCTTGTGGGTATCCTCTCTCTTTTTTACTGAACCGCCTTTGTTATTGTAAGCATCGATAATTTCACCTGCAAGTTTGTCAAGCATTGTTCTTTCTGATCTGCCTCTTGAATACTTAATTAACCATCTAATGCCAAGAGAGAGTTTTCTGTTTGACCTTACTTCAACGGGGACCTGATAAGTAGCCCCTCCTACACGCCTTGCCTTCACTTCTATTTCCGGTTTAATGTTGTCAACCGCTTTATGAAAAACCTTCAAGGGATCTTCTTTTATTTTAGTTTCTATAAGAGCAAAAGCACCGTATACTATTCTTGTTGCAGTGCTTTTCTTGCCATCCAGCATGATACAGTTGATCAATCTCTGAACAACCAGATCGTTATATTTAGGGTCAGGTAGCTTTTCCCTCTTAGAAATATGTCCTTTCCTTGGCATTACTTAACTCCTCAATTATTGTTTAGGTCTTTTTGCTCCATACTTGGACCTGCTTTTCTTCCGATTCGCCACACCACTCGCATCAAGCGAGCCTCTTATTATATGATACCTGACACCGGGTAAATCTTTTACCCTTCCGCCTCTTATCAAGACAACAGAGTGTTCCTGTAAATTATGCCCTATACCGGGTATATATGTTGTGACTTCTATACCGTTCGTCAATCTGACACGTGCAACTTTTCTTAATGCTGAGTTTGGTTTTTTAGGAGTTGTCGTATAGACCCTCACGCAAACTCCCCTCTTCTGAGGACAATTTGTAAGAGCAGGTGATGAGCTCTTCTTTTTGACAACTTCCCTTCCAAGCCTTACTAATTGGTTTATAGTAGGCATTCCTTCCTCCAAAAAAAAATAATCCCCTATATTTTTAAAGGGATGGCTGGTACAAGTAAAAAAACTTAGGTATATTAAACGATTTCACTGGCTTATGTCAAGAGATTTTTCCTGTTTTAATTATTTCAGCGATATATGCCCGCATCACGATGGCCTTGTGAAAGGTATTACAGAAAAGACTTGACAATATTGGATAGAGTATAATAATTTTCATAAAAACTCACAATCTCTGAGGAAAAACGGGGGCAATACTTTAGCTCAACACACAGGAGGTATACTTTATGACTCAAGGTGTAAAAGTCTTTGGGATGTCAGCAAACACGGGGAGATGGTTATTTGTAGTACTTGGTATGATCGTAAACATGTGTCTGGGGGCTGTTTATGCATACAGCGTATTTAAAAAACCCCTCGAAGTCATGTTCAAGGCAACTGCAACCCAGGGAAATCTGCCCTTTATGGTTTTTCTCGCCATGTTTGCCCTGTTCACATTCTTTTCGGGACGTTTTATCGATAAAATGGGGCCCCGTATAGTTATGATGTGCGGTGGAATAGTGGTCGGCGTAGGATGGATACTTACATACTTTGCTTCCAGCATGACTATGGTTGTTATCACATACGGCATCATAGGCGGCGCCGGTGTCGGTATCGTCTATGGAGGACCCGTTTCTGTTGCTACAAAATGGTTCCCCGATAAAAAAGGTTTGGCTGTCGGGCTTTCGCTTCTCGGGTTCGGTGCTTCGGCCTTCATAACCGCTCCTTTGGCGAAAAATCTCATTGCAGCTTACGCAAACAACCCGCTTCCCGCTTTCGGCATCATGGGAATCGGATTTCTTATCGTTACTGTGATCCTTTCCATGTTTATGAAATTTCCTGAAACCGGGTGGAAACCTGCCGGGTGGAATCCTCCTCAGGCGGCAGGCGGTGCGGCAGCAAGAACATTCACCCCGGGTCAGATGCTTGGGACATCGAGTTTTTACGGCCTTTGGCTCTGCTACATTTTAGGCGCAACGGCAGGCCTCATGGCAATCGGCATTTCTGCAACCGTTGGAAGGGAAGTAATAGAACTTGATGTTGGAACTGCAACTTTGCTTGTATCTGTTTTTGCTATATTCAATGGCATAGGACGCCCCATATTTGGCGCGCTTTCCGACAAGATTACCCCAAGGGGGGCTGCTATACTATCTTTTGTCCTCATCGCTGTTTCCTCTTTTATGATGCTCGCTGCCGGACCGGGTTCAACGGGGCTCTATGCGGTTGCTTTCTGTGGTTTCTGGCTTTGCCTTGGCGGCTGGCTTGCCATTGGGCCTGCGGCCACGGCAACCTTCTTCGGCCTCGAAGGATACGCGCAGAAGTATGGCGTTGTTTTCAGTGCCTATGGTCTGGGTGCAATAATAGGCGGCATTATTTCAGGAAGTGCTAAAGACGCCTTCGGCAGCTACATCACGGCCTTTTACCCGACTGCCGGCATGGCTATTGCCGGTATCATTATCGCTCTTTTACTGCTCAAACCACCAAAAAAATTGTAAGCAGAAAAAAATAAAATTAAAAAGGCGACGTAAAAGTCGCCTTTTTTCTGTATTTATCGAGCCGAAAACCGGTTATTCTTTCCATTCAAAAAATTGTTTGAATTTTTCCTTAAAACCCCTGCCCGTAATGCCTATATCCTGACTAAATTCCTTTGAAAGCTCCTCCATCAACATCCTCTGTCTTTCTGTAAGGCTGTCAGGGATTACGATATTAAGATGAACAACCTCATCGCCTTTACCGTGCCCATTTGACCTTGCAACGCCAAGGCCTTTCATCCTGAAAACCTTCCCCGGTTGCGTACCGGATGGAATCGTTATCATCTTATCGCCTTCCAAGGTAGGAATAGTTATTTCGCCTCCAAGGCAGAGAAGTGGAAAGGTAACATCGATCTGGACGAGAATATCATCGCCGTCTCTTTCAAATATCTGATGTTCCTTCACATGCAGGTCAACATAAAGGTCTCCGGCATGGGTATCCGCATGTCCCTGCATCCCTTCGCCACGCAATTTCAGCCTTGCCCCGGTATTTACTCCCGGAGGAATCTTCAGCTTTATCTTCTTTTTTGTCTTTACCTGCCCTTTCCCTTTACAGGATTTACAGGGGGTTTTTATAATATACCCGTCTCCGCCACAATATTCACAGGTACGGTTTATGGTGAAAAAACCGTGGCTCTGCCTGACCTGTCCCTTGCCGCCACAATACTTACATACAACCGGCTGGGAACCCGGCTCCGTTCTCGACCCTTTACAGGTGGAACATTTTTCTTCCCTGGGAATTTCAATTTCCTTTTCAACACCAAAAACCGCCTCTTCAAACTCTATTTCAAGGTTATAAAGTAAGTCTTCGCCCTTTCTCGCCCTCTGCCTCTGCCTCTGGCCTCCAAAAAAATCGCTGAAGATGTCATTGAAAACATTGTCAAGATTCCCGTTAAATCCAAAATCAAAAAAGCTTCCCGCATCGTCTGCGGTTCCGAACCTGTCATATCGCAACCTTTTATCTGGGTTGCTCAATACCTCATAGGCCTCGTTAATCTCTTTAAAATTTTCTTCTGCTTGCTTGTCCCCGGGGTTTCTATCGGGATGATAGCTCAGCGCAAGCTTCCGGTAGGCCTTTTTCAGTTCTTCGTCAGTAGCATTTCTGGAAACATTAAGTACTTCGTAGTAATCTCTTCTCATTTAAGTGCCTTCTGCTAATGTTTTTCAGACTTTTTAGAAATGGAAACCATGGAGGGTCTTATTAGTCTTCCATTTAATGAATAGCCTTTTTGGTGTTCGCTGATAACGGTTTCAGGTTCCATATCGTCTTTTTCTTCCTGAAAAAATGCTTCATGAAAATTGGGGTCAAATTTCTTTCCCAGTGCTTCAACGGGCGTTAAACCTGACCGTTCAAGCACTTTAAGGAACTCATTGAGGATAATCTTAACGCCTTCGTGGATGCCTTTGAAATCTTCTGTTTTTGAGGCGTGTTCCAGGGCTCTCTCCAGATTATCAACAACGGGAAGTAAGTTTTTGATAAGCTCTTCATTGCCGAACTTCAAAGTATCCTGTTTCTCTTTGTTTTTCAGCTTTTTGAAATTTTCAAATTCAGCTTGAAGATACAGCAGCTTTTCCTCAAGTGTTTTTATTGTCTCTTCCTTTTCTTTGAGCAACTTACTGAGTTCTTCAACTATTTCATCTTTTTTCACTTCATCTTTTTTCACTTCATCTTTCTTCTTTTTCTTTTTATGATCTTCGTTAGCAGCGCCTTCATCTTTTCCGGCATGGTCTATCTTTTTCTCATCTTTTTCGTCCATCGTACCCCTCACATGATTCTTAGTATATCGGTTACAGTTTTCGCTGTATAATCCACTATCGGTATAATGCGCGAGTAATTCATCCTGATCGGTCCCATTACACCGAGAACACCAAAGCTTTTATCGCTGATTCTGTAAGTAGAGGTAATAATGCTCATATCCCTCATCTCCTTGATATCGCTTTCGGTGCCCAGGATTACATGTATACCTTCTTCTTTCAGACACTTATCCAGCAACCTCAAAAGTTTTTCCTTCCTTTCAAGCGCATGGAAGAGATCTCTCAGCCTTTCCACATCGGAAAACTCAGGGAACCTTATCATCTTTGAAGTCCCGTCGATGTAAACATCCCTCTTATCTTCCCCTTCGATAATGGTTTCAAGGGTTTCACTGATCTTTGTGAGAAGCTGCTGAAATGCAGTTTTATCCCTTTCCATGTCTTCCATGATACTCTCTTTCAGTACATAAAACGGGGTGCCTTCAAACTTCTCATTCATATACCTCTTCATATTTTTCAGGGTATCGCCGTCAAGGCTATCTTCCGTCTCAACAAGTCTTGTATGGACCATACCGGAAGAGGTAATAAAAACAATAAGTATCGTATGTACTGACAGCCTTACAAACTCCACTTCCTTGAAAAACATCGCATTAATCCTCGGCTCGACAACAATACTTGTATACTTCGATATGGCAGCAAGGATCCTCGAAGCATCGGCCATAATCTCCCCCATATAGTAATAGCGGGGTCTTAATAAGGTATCGAGGGCTTGCAGGGTTTTCTTACCGGGAAGACCGGGAACATCAAGGCTATCCACATAGTATCGGAATGCTTTTGGCGTCGGAATTCGTCCTGCGACAGCGTGGGGTTTATAGAGATAGCCCAGTTCTTCGAGGTCGGCCATAATATTCCGTATTGTTGCGGAGCTCCACCTGTTCTTAACTGTCTTGGATATTGTCCTTGAGCCTACCGGTTCAGCAGATGCAATGTAACTCTCCACTATTAAATCAAGAACTACCTTTTCTCTTTCGTTCAGAATTTCCATAAGAATATACCGGCTTTAATAACTTAATTATAACTCCTGCCTTTGTCAAGAAATGAAGAGAAAGGTCAGTGAGACTTGTTTTTCAATAGTGATGCATCCGGTTGTTGCCGGAGACTCTCCGTTCCATCCCTGTTCTCTGCGGTCCCGGCAACCCCGGCTCCGACCGCCGGTTTTCCCCCGGTGACATTACTGAAAATCCTCTGGTTAGGATATGCAAAAGTTATATCTTCTTCAACCGAAAACCTCTCCAGCAGTTGTTCCCAGACTTTACCGGATGATATTCTCCGGAAACGGGGATCGCAAAGATACACGGCTGTGAGCACTACGCCTTTACTATCAATTTCTACAAACACCAAGGGTTCAAGGGCTATATCAAAAACCATATATTTTTCCGATGACTCGCGCATAGCCTTTTTTGCTCTTCCGCTTGCATCCTCGCTCTCGGTTGTCACAATTTCTTTCAGGATGGCCATGGCTTTTTTCCAGTTACTCTCGGATGTAATGCATACCTCAATGGCGTTACGGACATATTCAAACCACCCCCTGGTGAAATTGACCTGAGGCTCCGTAAACACCGCACTATTCGAAATCTTAACGCGCCGCCCTGTCAGCAGATCTTTGGAAACGCCGGAGGTACTTGATTCCATAAGTGTGAACTGAAAAACGTCAACATCGACAACATCTCCCGCGTAGTTCCCGATTTGAATCCTGTCACCTATTTGAAACGGCTTCCGGACAATAATAAACAACCAACCGGCAATATTCATGAGAGGATCCTTCAGGGCAACAGCCAGACCTGCCGACAAGAAACCGAAGAAAGTGCCCATGGAATGAAAAGCACGAAGCCAGACAAATGCAAGGAGAAGGATAAGAACAAAAACAGAACAGTATGTTGCCGTTTTTCGCCAGATAAATTCTTTCTGCTTATCATGGGGAAGCCGGAGAAGAATTTTTATCAATGTCCAACGAAGAAGGATGAAAAAGACAAAGGCCATGATAGAATCAAAAAGCCTGTCATAAATACCCACGTTTCTGAGATGCTCAAGGATGTTTCCCATGACTATAGTATAAAACAACAAACACCGGCTTTGAAACAAAAATCATAGTAGTTCAAATGGTTAGCCTCGCATCCCGCAGATATGAGCAGGACATTAAGGGGTCATGTTTCCGATTTTGAACAGATCTGTTACGGTGAAAATCATAAAAGTTCTTGTTTTTTATACACTTCAAGGATATCAAAGATATTCCCGCTGAAACTTGAATGACCGCTTTGTACGACAAAATTGCCTTCGTCGATATCGTCTTTCTGCCACGTGATATTAATGCCTGCTTTTTGAAACAGTTCAATATTTGAACGTTTCTGGCCTACGAGATGTGGAATATCCCTGCCGTTAAGATAGACAACCGCACCTCCTTTAATGGCGTGTTTATCAATCAAGGCCTTCACCCCAAGGTAAAATGCCTGCGACCGCACAAGATATCCGAAGGCAGGGTGGTAATGACCTGCAACAATTTTATCTTTAATTACATTATTATCGGTAAGCCCGATTTTCACGGTTTTTATGTTATATTTCAACGCATTAAGGTAGATGAAGGTGGTTCTGTCAAGGGCTTCACCGAATGGAATCGGGACAAAGGCGCCTTTTTTGAACATTGTCTCCAGAGGTGTATCTTCTATGACAACAAGCGGGTAGACTCTTATATAGTAAGGTTTTAACCGAATGATATTGTCTGATGTTGTTTTTATGTCGCTCCACGATTCGTCTGGAAGTCCCACCATTACCTGGATTGCAACGTCAAAACCTTCATTCTTCAAAACATGAAAACTCACGAGAAATTCATCGACTGTATGCTGTCTGTTAAGCTTACGGAGAATTTTGCTGTTGAAGGCCGGCATTCCGAGTTCGATAATGCTTACGTTGTTTGACTTCAAAATGTCAATCGTTTCTTCTTTCAAGGGAACAGGTTTTGTAGAAATCCTGAAATTTGTAATCCTGTCCTTATACGGCTTGAAGTATTCAAAAAGGGTCCTCAATAGGGAGGGGTCTACATTGAAGATATTCCCCCCGTACAAGCCAACCTCAAATGCATCTTTGTTTACATTAAGCGATGTTTTTATGGTGGAACGAACATCGTCATTCAGAACATTTGTTATATACCCCTGGTTGCAGTATATGCATCGGTCGATACATCCGAGGTGAGGAAGAAAAACAGGGATGATCATGGGAAAATAGCGGATAGCGAAAGAAAAGAAGGTGGAAGGTGGAAGGTGGAAGGTGAAGTAAAAGAAGGATGATAGTTCATAGCTGATAGCAAATTGCGAAAGTGAAAGGCTTAAAACACAGCGAAAATATGAAGGGCAAAGTGTGAAATGATGCTTTCTGTTGCGCGTTGCAAATTTCGCATTGCAGCAAAACTTTATATTTTCTGTTGCGCGTTTCGCATTGCGAGTTTCGCATTGCAGTGAACCCTCGAACCCTTGGACCCTCTCCTCAAATGTTAAAGTCCCAGAAAAGCCTTTTTTATAGTTTCTGCATTGAGGAGTTCTTTGCCGGTCCCCTCCTGGATTGTCCTGCCTGTCTGCAGGACATATCCGCGGTCGCATATTTCAAGCGATTCAAAGACATTCTGCTCTACAAGAAGAATGGTTTTCCCGATTGTTCTCAGTTTTGCGACGGCTTCGAGCATTTCATCCACAAGCTTTGGCATAAGCCCAAGGGAAGGCTCATCAAGCATCAGGAGTTTCGGGTTTGACATGAGCCCCCTCCCGATGGCAAGCATCTGCTGCTCGCCGCCGCTTAAGGTGCCGCTCAACTGTGCACGCCTTTCTTTCAACCGCGGAAAGAGGCTGTACATAAACTCGAGGTTTTTCTTTGTTTCCTCGGCATTATTTAAAATGTATGCACCAAGCTCAAGGTTTTCTTCCACTGTGAGGGGTCCGAATATGAGACGCGCTTCCGGGATATAGGTAATGCCAAGCTTGACAATATCAGGCGTTGACAGTTTATGTATGTCTTTACCCTCAAACCGTATCGACCCTTTTGTCGGATGAAGGGCTCCTGCAATGGTTTTGAGGATAGTGCTTTTCCCTGCACCATTTGAGCCTACCACCGTAACAAGCTCACCCTGCCCGACATGGAGTGAAACGCTGTGAACAACAGGTATACCGCTGTAGCAGACTTCTATCTCAGTGATTCTTAGCATATTTATCTCCGAGGTATGCCTTGATCACATCCTCGTTTTTAACGATTTCACCGGGCAGTCCCTCTGCGATCTTCTCGCCGTAATCAAGGACAATGACACGATGGGAAACAGACATGACCATCTCCATGATATGCTCGATAAGCAAGAGCGTCACGCCCTTCTCGGCATTGAGCCTCCTCAGGAGCAACACCAGTTCATCCGTTTCTGTGTGGTTTAAGCCTGATGCGACTTCGTCAAGCATAAGCAATTCAGGCTTTGTTGCAAGCACCCTGGCAAGCCCTACCTTTCTCTGCATTGCAATGGGTAATTCATTCAGGTGATATGTTTTTACGCTTCCCAGTCCAAGAAAGTCAAGCATCCCGGAGGCCTCTGACTGCGCTACATGACGATCATCGGTCCTGCAGAATGCGCCTACCATGACGTTTTCGATGACGCTCATACCTGCTGTCACCTTCATAACCTGAAATGTCCTACCGATACCCGCCTTATTTGTGTCAAAAGGTTTCAGCCCGGTTATGTCCTTTTCTTTAAAAATCACCTTGCCTGAATCGGGTTTATAATAACCGACAATACAGTTGAAAAGGGTTGTTTTTCCGGCGCCATTCGGGCCGATAAGACCAACGATCTCCCCCTGTTCTATCTGGAACGAAACATTGTTGTTTGCCACAAGTCCGCCAAAATCTTTTACAATGTTCGATATTTCAAGAAATGCCACAATCAGCTCCCTTTTCTCCTGAACTGCTCGATGATGCCCCAGATACCCCTTGGTTGATAGGCAGAAACCACCATGATAAGCATTGAATAGATCATGAAGTCAAGGCCGATCAGCCCTTTATGGCCGCCAAGCCAGCTTCCAAGGAAACGGTCAAGGGGAACGAGAAAGGCAGCACCAATAATAGGCCCCCAGAGGGAACCTGCCCCCCCGAGCATTGCCATAAGGGCAATTTTAATAGAAAGGTCTAAGTCCATGACGGAAGCGGGGTCTATGTATAGGTTGTAAACGGCCATAAACCCGCCGCCGACGGCAACGAACGCTGAGGCAATAGTATATGCCTTTATCTTGCACCAGCGTATATCAATACCAAGGCTTTCAGCGGCGTCCTCATCATCTTTGATCATCCTTAACTGATAACCTAATTTTGATCTGCGGAACCAATTCATATAAAAGAGGGCCACATAGAAGAGCACCATGATGAAATAGTAGTAATACGTGTCGGATTTAAACTGCATGTAGAGGAAATCGGGGTGATCGTGTATCGGAAGCTCTATCCCTTTGGCGGCGCCTACCAGTTTCCAGTTTGCAAAAATGTCCTGCAACACAAGGGACGTACAGATCGTGGCAATGGCAAAGTAATGTCCTTTAAGGCGGAATAATGGGTAGCCGATCATGAAAGAGTAGCCTACCGCAAGAAGCACGCCCATAGGCATGGATACCCAGAATGGGATCTTCCACCATACCATGGTAAGGGCCACGGTATATGCACCGATTCCCACATATTGGGCCTTGCCGAGTTCTACCTGACCACCATAACCGCCTATAGTGTTCCACCCCATTCCAAAGAGGGAGAACAGGAGGAATTGAATCATGACGGCCTTTACGAATGACCCGGAACCAAGCCAGGGAAATATAAACAAAAAGATGGAAAAAATGATGAGACCGATCTGCTCGGCCCTTGAAAAGTCTCTGAAATCTAAGGCGTCCTTTAGTTTTTCCATCCGAATAACCCCTGAGGTCTGAAGACAACAATGATAAAATAAGTAAGGTAGACTACCGTAAATTTAAAATGAGAACCGAGGAAATCCGAGTTCACGAGAGAACCGAAGACGGGGAAAACCATTTCGAGAATGCCTACAAGTAAACCGGCGAAAAAGACCCCTTTAATGCTCCCGAACCCGCCCAGCGCAACACAGGCAAAGGCGATCATGCAAAAGAGAAGGCCTACCGTAGGATAGACGTAATAGAAATTCGCCAGCAAACCTCCGGCGATACCCACTGTGCCGCCGCCTATTGCCCAGGCAATGGCATTCATCTTGTCTGTCTTGATACCCATATAAGAAGCAGCTTCTTTGTTTATCGATGTTGCCTTGAGTGCCTTCCCGGTCTTTGTCCTATTGAGAAACCAGTACACAAATAGAAAGGCAAGCAGACTAAGTATGCCTGCAGAAAGTTTTGTCCAGTCAAAGATGAAGGGACCGATGGAAAGGGATTTTCCAATCAGAATGCCCTTCTGGATGATCCGGTAATCTATTCCGAAGAGGAACTGTGCAAGGTATCGAAGAAAGAGCATTAGACCGAATGTTCCGAAGAGTTGAGCAATAGCAGGACCACGGAGCAAATACCTTATCAGGCCATAGTAGGAAGCTACACCGAGCATAATTCCTACAAGGGCTGCCACGGGGAGCGTAAGGAGAGGATCGATATCAAGGAGAAGGCTCGTCCAGTAGGTTGTGTACATACCGATCATAAGGAATTCGCCATGGGCAAAGTTGACGATGTCCATAACACCCCAGATAATGTTCAACCCAAGGGCAACGAGGGCAAAGAGAAGCCCCATCAGAATTCCCTGTAACAAAGCATCAATTAACGTCATATGCACGCCTCAAAAAAAACAAACAAATCTGTCTTTAGATATAGTTCAGAAGGCGGGAAAGGGATTGCAGGTTTTTCAATCCGCAATCCGCAATCCGCAATCCGCAATTCATATCATTTCCATCCCGGGAACGGATAGATCATATTGGCAGTGGCAAGCTCAAAGGGGTAAATGATCTCGAGATCGATTTTGCCGTCTTTGGTCTTCTGGTATTGTCCTATAAGTCCTCTGCCGAGAATATTCTGGCCGGTTGCATCAAATTTAACCCCCGCCCATGGCATGACCAGATCGTTGGCAGGAATGTTCATCTCATTGCATGCCTTCTGGATAGCCTTGGGGTCAGTTGAACCGGCTTTATTCAGAGCATATGCCCATGCCTGGACCCCTACGACTGAACGGGCAGTGGCGCCTGTAAGATCATCGCCATATTTTTTCTTATACAGTGCATTGACCTGGCCTGCAACCTTCTTTACCTTTGTAATCTTTGCGATAAAGACTGTTCTCGTCAAAACACCGTTCGTGTCGGCGCCGAGGGTTTTTACGAAGTCAGCCATTTCAAAGCCTGCATCCTGTCCCCAGAAAAAGTTGGTTGACGCCCTCATACCCTTTAAGGTTCTGATCATGAGGAGTGAATCGGAGAGATAAGATGCAAATAGCATGGCATCCGGTTTGGCTGAAACGAGGGCTTTCGCTTCTGAGGTAAGGTCGGGTGAGTTTGCGTTGTAGAGTATCCCTTTCGTTATATTGAAACCGTATTCTTTTGCATATCCCTCTATTGATTTTGCTACGCTGGAACCCCATTCTGTGTTTTCACATGCATAGGCAACATTTTTAAGCTGGTCCTTGGGAACGGCCTTAACGCCCTTCACTTTTCCCTCTGTCAGTCCTTTCAGGAGTTCGAAAAGATCTCTGTTAAAGAAATCATCATGGGGTGTTGTACGCCAGAACCATTTCAATCCTCTTTTTGTAAGTTCGGGCGATGTCGATGAATCGTTGATCATCGGGATTCCATAGCGCTCAGCTACTGCGCTGACGGTCTTTGTAACGGAACTGTGGTAGGCGCCCATTAACCCGACGACTTTGTCGTCAAGAATGAGTCTTTTGGCAAGGTCTGCTCCACGATCAGGCTCGCCGCGATGGTCTGCAAAAATCAGTTTGATCTTTGCGCCCTTTAAATTTGGTATTCCTCCCCACTGTGCCATGGGTATATCAACACCAGGGGTTTTATTATTGATAATCTCTGCGGTCAGTTCTGCTGCCCTCTGAAGGTCTCTCCCTATTGTAGCTGCAGCGCCTGAGAGCGGATAGAGGACACCGATCTTGATCTCTTTTTCCTGCGCAAAAAGCGGAGGAACGATAAAAAGAAGAGACAAGAACAAGACAATGGAAACAAGAACCGTTCTTCGATATTTCATTGTACTACCTCCTGTAGTGTTTTTGTGTAAACATTATAAATCCGGTCCAACCATTTCAAGCATAACCGCATCTTTTGGTTTAAGATGAGCGAGGAGATCGTGGTCAGCCTTGATAATTACTCCCAACCGTGCATATCCGCCTATCGTTCTTTCGTGCAACATAATTATCGGCAAGCCGTCACCAGGTATCTGTATTGTGCCCGGCAGAATACCTTCGGAAATAATGCTCTTTTCAACATCCTTTTTGAATACCAATGGCTCACCCTCCAATCTGATACCCGTCCGATTTGACTTTGAAGAAACGTTATACCACGAAGATGCCTTTTTTTCAAACAATCTACTGAGAGATTCAGGAGAAAAATACTTCATTTCCGGACCTTTCAGAAAGCGGAGTACATGGGGGGGCTTCATATCCGGTATGTTTTCTACGGGAATCTTATCCGGCTTTTCTTCTCTTGGCTCTTTAAGCACGAACCTGTCGCCTTTCATGAGCGGTCTGCCCTTGAATCCACCAAACCTGCATTCAAGGTTCGTTGAATAGCTGTTTATTATCTTTTCGATGCCTATCGTGCCGGAGAAACCAACATAGTAGCGGAAGCCTTCAAAGATGCTTTTTACCTTCAATATACTGCCTTTTTGCGCCCGGAATGATGTCCATGGTTGCAATAGTTCGCCGCTGAGTATAGCTTCCACCTTTGCTCCTGTAATAGCACATGTCATATCCGTACCGATTCGTAAGGAAAAATCATTACCGATAACTTCAATGGCAGGAGCGTCGGATGGGTTTTTTAATAATGCGTTCAGCATTTTGTAAGAAAAAGTATCAAGTGCGGCGGAAGAAGGGACGCCATAGTCTGCGTAGCCGTATCTTCCTCCATCAACTATCAGCGAAAACCAGCCCGGATGGATAACCTCGATCATGCCCTTACAAACCTCACTTTATCACCCATATTCATCAGACAATACGGCTCAGTCGTGTGGTCAAACAACTTTGCCCCGGTTTTCCCGATAATCTGCCATCCGCCGGGTGACTCATAGGTATATATCCCTGTCTGAAGTTGTGCAAGACCGACGGAGCCCTTTGGGACCTTGACTCGCGGCGTTTCGAGCCGGGGTACATACAATCTTTTATCGAGAGTGCCGAGATAGGGAAATCCAGGCATAAAACCGATTGTATAAACATTATACAAGGTGGATGTATGGAGGTCGATGATTTCATCTTCTGAAAGTTTTGTGTAGGAAACAACAAACCCCATGTCAGGGCCGGCGCTGCCGCCATAAACAACCGGGATTTCATGAATCACCGGTTCCCGGATATCAAAGGCGTTTATTTGTGATTCTCTTTCCGTTAAATAAAAAACAAATTTTTCAAAAGAAATTGCCTCGCTGTCAAAATGAATAATGCAGGTACTGAAAGAAGGCATAATGTCAACAACCTCTTTCAGGTTAAGTGATTTCAGGTACGAGTAATATCTTCTCACATTTTCGTTGATAACAAGGTCGATTGCATCTCCGAATACTATACGAACCCCGTCTTCTCCGTATTTTTGATATTCCATAAAATTCCCGGTTTCAAATCCTGGACAAATTCCGATCCCTTGTATCAAAACTACAAACTGTTTTGTCGATTTGAATTTTGAACATTTGTGCTTGTTTAGAAATCAGTGCTTAGAATTTAGATATCCTTTCCATCAGCGGTTTTATCTCTACACCTTCCCGCGTCAAATATTCCCTTATTTTCCTTGCCGCCTCTATGCTTTCCTGATTATCACCGTGTATGCACAGGGTGTCAATATCCATGTCTATCCATTGTCCGTTTATGCTCTCAATGCCCCTTTCTTTTACCATGCGCATTGCACGGGTGGCTATCAATTCATTGTTTTTCAATACCGCTTCTTTGTATTTCCGGGGGAGGAGTTCACCTTCATCCGTGTAATTTCTGTCCGGGAAGGCTTCCAGCGCAAGCCTGATCCCCTCGTCTTTGCAAGTCTTTTTCAGCTGTGCAGTTCTTTTTGTCCCGAGCGTAAGAAAAATAATGTCGCCAAAGGCCTTTCTGGAAGGCCCGACTATGTTTAGAAATAATTTTTCCCGGTTTACCAGATAATTATAGAGCGCACCATGAAGCTTTACGTGCTGAAGGGGTATTTCATATAAGTCGAGAAACCCTTTCAGGGCGCCAATTTGATAGAGAACGTAATTAATGAGTTCCGGTTCGCTCACGTCCATAAATCTCCTCCCGAATCCCGTTAAATCGGGATAACCGGGGTGGGCGCCAACCATAACGCCATGTTCCTTGCAAAGCCTTACCGTTTTCTCCATCACATTAGGGTCGGAGGCGTGAAAACCACATGCGATATTAGCAGAAGTTATGTGCCCGACTACTTTTTCGTCGTTCCCGATTTTGTAATCCCCGAAGGATTCCCCCATATCGCAATTAATGTCTACGGTATATAACATCTAACTATATTAGCAAATAAATATTATTATGTGAACAATAAAAAGGGGGGTGCTCTTTTGCATCCCCCTTTGTTCAGACAAATTGCCTACTTACTCAATTACTCAATTACTCAATCACTTAATCACTCAATTACTCAATCACTTAATTACTCAATCACTTAATTACTCAATCACTCCTTAATGTGCTTTCAGGTAATCAACGCAAAACTTCACTGCTTCATCGCCCGGTAAGCCTTTTGCCTTTGCATTCTTAGCATACTCATCAAGTAATGGTTTCACCTTAGCCGCCCATTTTGCATCTTCCTCTTTCGAAAGTGCTATTATCTTGTTGCCGCGGGCCTTTGAATAATCATAGCCGTCTTTATCGGCCTTGTCCCAAACCTGACCCTGTTTTACAATCCATTCCTTACTTACGTCTTCAAAAACCTTCTGTACATCCGGCGGCAGTGAATTCCATTTTGCCTTGTTCATTACAATAAACATAGCGGTTGTATAAGCGGAACCGAAGTTCTGAGTAGTCGATTTAACAACTTCGCCCCACTTCCAGCCCTTCAATGATTCGATAGGCGCCATAGCGCCGTCTGCAACACCGGTACGGAGTGCATCGTATGTTTCAGGCATGGTGGTACCGACAGGTGCAGCACCGAGTGAGGAAACGATCTTTGCTGCAAGACCGGTTGCCCTGATCTTCATACCCTTTAATTCATCGAGATTATTTATAGGTTTCTTTGAATGGAGGATGCCCGGGCCGTGTGCGTGAAGAAAGAGCACCTTTACATCATCCAGTTCTTTTGGTTTGAATTTGGCATAAAAAGCGTTGGCCAGATTTGTTGCCTGAACACCGTTCTTATATCCTAATGGAAGGTCGAGTCCCTCGAGGAGGGGAAATTTCCCTCTCGTGTAGGCAAAACAGCTTTCGCCGATGTCGGCAATACCTTTTACGACATTGTCATATGTCTGGGCTGCGGGGGTAAGCGTACCGCCGGGGTAATAGGTGATCTTCACTTTACCGTTGGTTCTCTTTTCCACTTCTTTACACCACGCCTCCATTATCTTGCTGTTGTCATGCGGCGCCGGGAAGAAGTTGGAAAAGTTGAGCTTTATTTCTTTCTGCTGTGCCGATGCAAGATCGGGAAGTGTAATGAAGCAGAAGGACATGAACAAAATGAAAAGAAACAGCTTTAATACAAAATGTTTTTTCATAAAACCCCTCCTAAACGTATTTTTCTCTTTATATGAAATTGAAACTTCTTTGTCAACTCTTTTCTATTAATTTTAGTCGGATTGGAGCCTTGTGTTCATCATAGTGAATAATTAAGAAGATACTAACGTATCAAAATAATATGATATGTAACTAATCGGTTTATTATAATAAGTATAATTTGTTAAAAATTAGCTTGACTTTTGAGCAAATATTGTAAATAATTTTCACTCGTGAAAATATTTTTTATGTAAATAGTTCAATATTCAGGAGCGTAATGAATGGCAAAAGAAAAGATGGTTTGTCCCATTTCGAAAGGGATGTGTATGGATTGTTCAATATACAGGGGCAGACACTATTACCTGTGTTTTTCGAAAGGGTACCATGGAAGTTTTTTGAAACCGGGATTGATTGATGAAATAAAGATTAAGTCTAAAGCTGGAACGGATGCTAAATTCGGCATGCCGGACATTATCCTGACAAGTCCGAAATGCATACGGAATATAGAAGACAAGATAATGGATGTGCAGTTATGCAATCGGAAGGATAGCATCGAAGAAAAATCTATGGTATTGCCGAAAGCTGAATGAAAATGTGGTTAATAACGCATGAAAGTAAACGCATTAGCAGCAATGAATGAATCAGCTCGCACAGCGAGCGAGAGGGAAAGTCTCTTTGGGCCGGGGTACCCGCTTGCGGGTCGCGAAGAGGGGGCGACCGGGTACCCGCCTGCGGGTGTCCCAGTAATAATAGAAAGGAGAGGATTATGATATACGATTTTAACTATCTGAAACCTGGTTCGTTGAAAGAAGCACTCTCCATGCTCTCAGAGCATAAAGATGAGTGCAAGGTGATCTGCGGCGGTCAATCACTGCTCATCGTGATGAGACAGGGAATGGTTGCACCGGAATACCTTCTCGACATCAAGCATGTAAAAGAACTAAGCTACATTTCTCTTGATGCAAAAGATGGACTGAAAATCGGCGCCGCAACCACCCACCGGACGATTGAAAAGTCGGATGTGATCGCTAAAAACTACCCGGTGCTGGTGGCCATGGAGAACAAGCTCGCATCTATTCAGACCCGTAACTGGGGCACAATCGGCGGCAACCTTGCTCACGCCGATCCTGCAGGCGATCCTGCACCCGTTCTCATCTCGTTAAAGGCCAGCATCAAGGTTGGCAGTGCTAACGGCGAGAGGACATTCCCGCTGGACGAATTCTTTGTTGATTATTTTGCCACCCAGAAGAACGATGATGAACTCGTCCTCGAGATTCAGGTACCCGTACCGGAGCCAAAGACCGGAGCGGCCTACCAGAAGTTTAACCTCCTGGACAGCGATATGGGCATTGTGGCGGCAGCAGCATCCGTAACGCTGAATAACGACGGAACCTGCAAAGACGCCAGGGTTGTTCTCGGCAACGCAGGGCCTGTACCTCTCCGTGTAAAGAAAGCGGAAGAATTGCTTACAGGAAAAAAATATGATGAAGCGCTTTTTGCTGAAGCAGGAAGGATTGCATCTGAAGAATGTGAACCTGTAGATGATATCCACTCATCTGAAGCACACAGAAGACACATCATCGGTGTTCTCACGAAAAGAATGCTGAAGAAAGCTTGGGATCTGGCCAAGGCTTAATAGCGAAGGAGGTTGATAGATATGGAAAAACAGGCATTGAAATTATCAGTAAACGGTCAAGATTTTGAAGTTTTTATAAATCCGAAAACCTTACTCGTCGAGGTCATCAGGGATCACCTCGGGCTTACCGGCACAAAAAGAGGCTGCGAAACGGTTTCATGCGGCGCTTGCACGGTGACAGTTAACGGCATGGCGGTGAAGTCCTGTTCTGTTCTTGCAGCGCAGGTAGAGGGCATGAACATTGTTACTGCCGAAGGCCTCGAAACTGACGGCAATTTGAGCCCCATCCAAAAGGCATTCCTTGATTATGGTTCATACCAGTGCGGCTTCTGTACATCCGGTATGCTTATGTCTGCTACCGCATTCCTCGATGAGAACAAGAACCCTACGAAACAGGAAATAAAAGAGAGCATCGAGGGCAACATCTGTCGCTGCACCGGCTACAACAGCATCGTAAGGGCCATAGATGCAGTTGCACAAGGCAAATATTAAGGAGGAGTGATATGAGTCACGCAAAATATTCTGTCATTAATACGCATGTTCATAATATTGACGGAGTGGCGAAGGTCACGGGAAGGGCGACTTATACCTTCGACGTTACGCTGCCCGGCATGCTTTATGGAAAAATCTTACGGAGCCCCCATCCCCATGCAAAAATCCTGAATATCGATGCAAGCAAGGCGCTGGAGCTCTCCGGAGTAAAGGCTGTGGTAACAGGCAAGGATACCCTTGGCATTAAACAGGGTATCTGGAGACGTTATTCCGAACTCTGTGATGAGCAGATACTGCCTCTTGAAAAAGTCCGCTACATCGGCGAACCGGTAGCAGCAATTGCAGCCATTACAGAAGAAATCGCAGAGGCAGCCATGGACCTCATCGAGGTCGAATATGAAGTATTGCCATCGGTCTATGAGCCCCTTGACGCAATCAAGAAAGAAGCCCCCGAAATACACGAAGGCATTGAAAGAAACGTAAACGTAACACGTCATATCGAGTGGGGCGATGTAGACGAGGCATTTGAAGATGCCGATTACATAAGAGAGGATTGGTTTAAATGCTCCGGGCAGGCACATATGTGCATGGAGACCCGCGCTGCTGTTTCAAGTTACACACCGAATGGAAAATTGACCGTATGGGCATCAACCCAGTCTGCATATTATACCCAGGGACTCATAGCAGGTGTGCTCGGCATGAGGGAAGGCGATGTACGCGTTCTTGCACCTTACGTTGGCGGCGGTTTCGGCGGTAAGTTTGAGCTGGACGCAGCAATGTTCTGCAGCGCCGTCCTCTCCAAGAAGCTTTTCAGACCGGTAAAAATAGTATTCACCCGTGAAGAAGATTTTATCGCATCAAAGAGAAGGACTCCCATGTTCTACTATGTAAGGACAGGCGTTAAAAAAGACGGTACCTTTCTCGCGAGGGAATCACGCATGTTCTCAAACGGCGGGGCATATACCGGCATGGGTGCAACAGCACTATATCTATCCGGTTTTTTCCATTCATTCCCTTATAAATGGAAAAGCTACCGTTACGACGGATACAGGGTATATACAAACACACTGCCTTCGACCTCTATGCGCGGTTTCGGGGCGCCACAGGCCATGTTCTGTTCGGAACAGCAAATCGACTGGATATGCGCGGATATGGGTCTTGATCCCTTCGAGGTAAGACGTAAAAATGCACATACAGAAGGTTACGAAGTCCCGGGACAGGCATTCATCCAGAGTTGCGGTATAGAACAATGCATCAACGAGATCGAGAAATGGGTAAAATCAAAGGGTAAGCTCCCGGCCAACAGGGGTATCGGCATCTCCTCCTGCGGTTTTATGTCCGGCGGTATCTTCAACTGGTTCGACTCGCCCTATTCATTCTCTTCGGCTGTCGTCACCATCAATGAAGACGGCACCGTTGAACTCCACGTCGGCTGCCAGGACATCGGTCAGGGCTCCAACACCACAATGGCTATCATCTGCGCTGAAACACTTGGCGTAAAAATGGAAGATATAAAGGTCCACTCCGGCGATACCGATCACTGTCCTGCAGACTTGGGCGCCTGGGGATCAAGGCAGACGCTTATGGCAGGTAACGCAACAAAGATGGCGGCAGAGAATGCAAAGAAGCAGCTTCTCGAATTCGCCTACGCTGAAATGGGCCTGAACATAGTATATGACCTTGACATAAAAGACAAGTGGGTTCACATCGTAGCGCGCCCTGAACGGGGCATGAAATATACCGATCTCGTGAAAAAGGCGCTCCGCGCAAAAGACGGCCAGCGCATTATCGGTCGCGGTTATTATACGCCTCACAGGAAAGGCATGATCTCTCCCGCATACAGCTACATGATGCAGGCAGTTGATGCTGAAGTTGATCCTGAAACAGGCAAGATAACGATACATGATGTTATGACGGCACACGACTGCGGTCAGCCCATCAACCAGCTCGGCCTGATCGGTCAGCTTGAGGGTGCATGTTCTATGGCTCTCGGTTACGCCTACCTCGAAGACATGCCCATGGATGATGGAAAACTCCTCAACCCTAACCTTGTTGACTACAAGATCATAAGGGCGCCGGAGATGCCGGATGCAGGGATTATTGAGATTGACACATATGAGCCGGAAGGGCCCTATGGTGCAAAAGAAGCAGGCGAAGGACTCACAAATCCAACGGCAGCAGCTCTGGGTAATGCTATATACAACGCGCTGGGCATCCGGATGAAAGAACTTCCTATTACCCCGGAAAGAATCCTGAAGGCGCTGAGGGAGAAAAAAGAACAGGAAGCAAATAAAAATTAAGTTACCGATAAAGGAGGTATACCGTGAACTTTAAATGTCCTGCATGCAAAAAAGAATGGCCAACAAGCAAACAGGTTGCAAGGCATATGTTTGGAACGGGCGACAAGGCTCACAGGGAATGGGTTTCTTCCCAGGGCTATTCGTATATTGAGCTTTTACTCGCGCAGACTACAGAACCTGGAAACAAGAGCTATGAGATCCTGTCTGATCTTATTGAGAAAGCCCAGGACAAACTATAGAAGCAGCGAATAGCGTTTAGCATAGAGCATAGAGTACATGCATAGGCAAAAATGCAAATTGGCTTTGTGGAAATAAAATATCAGTGTAGGAGGAAGGTATGATTATAGAAGGTAGTTTTACGGTAGCTGCACCTATTGATAAGTTGTTTGAATTCATGCTGAAACCTGAGAGCATCATGACCTGCGTGCCCGGCACCGAGTCCGTGAGGGTCATAGATGACACAACTTATGAGTGTATCGTAAAGCAAAAGGTCGGGATCATCACGGCAAAGCTGAAATTCATCAATAAAATGATAAAGATTGAAAAACCGACACATATTGAGATCGAAGGTGAAGGTGAAGACATGACAAAACTCGGCCACTTCAAAAATAAGACATCCGTAGATCTGAAAGAGGTATCACCGGGTACTGTAGAGGTTGCATATAAATCGGATGTGAGTATTGTAGGAAAACTGGCCATGTTCGGGGACAGGATCATGAGGGCAAAGGCGAAGGATACGGAAAAAGAGTTCACCAAAAACCTTCAGGAAAAGTTAAAAACTCTCGCATAAGACAGCAAAGCTAAAACTCAAAAAAGGCTTCCTACACCGGGAAGCCTTTTTTGTTTTTAACTCATCACTTAAAACTCAAAACTGCCTTTTATCATCCGGGCATTAAAACGTTTGGCAACCACGTTGCAAGTCCGGGGAACAGGAAAACCATAATACCACCTATAACAAGACTTATAAGGAACGGATACACCCCTGCGTAAATAATCCCCAAAGGCGTCTTGGTAATCTGCTTGACGACAAAGACGCATATAGCCATTGGCGGGACAACAACGCCCATCATAACGGTAATGCCTATCAGTATTCCGAACCACAGAGGGTTATAACCAAGTTGAATGATCGCAGGATAGAAGATCGGCGTTGCGAGTATCATAAATGCAAGGTCATCAATAAAGGATCCGCCTATAAGGTAAATCAATGAGATGAATATAAGGATAATCCATGAGGGCATCTGGAGGCTGACGATCCAGTCTGCAGTAATCATGGGGATTTTTGTAACTGCGATAAAATGACCGAGGACAGTAGACCCGGCAATGAGAAGAAGGACCATGCAGGCTGTCCTGATGGACTCTGCGGCAGATTTGAAGTATCCCTTTAAGTTCATGTCTCTTTTTATGAATGCAAGCATAAGAACAAGGAACGTACCGACACTGCCTGCTTCCGTCGGGGTAAAAAACCCGCCAAGAATTCCCCCGATAATCAGGAAGAAGATAACCATAACCATTAATACATCCGGCAGCGTTCTGAAGCGCTGGCCCCAGGTCGATTTTTCGCTTTTCGGTCCTATGGCGGGGTTTATCTTACACCAGCCATAGATAACACCGATAAAAAAGGCGGCGATGAGCAAACCCGGGAAAATACCCGCAAGAAAGAGCCTGCCTATTGACTGGTCTGTAATGATGCCATAGATGATAAGTGTAACGCTCGGTGGAAGGAGTATGCCGAGTGTGCCCACAGTCGCAACAATGCCCGTAGAAAGTCTCTTATCATAGCCGTAGCGGTCCATTTCAGGAACAGCCACAAAGGCAAACGTCGCTGCCGTTGCAGGCGAAGAACCGCAGATCGCTTTGAAGACTGTGGCACCTCCGACCGTTGCCATTGCAAGGCCGCCAGGAACGTGGCCGATAAACTTATGCGCCGAGCCAAAAAGGCTTTTGGCAATACCTGAGTTGAATGCCACCTGGCCCATCAGGACAAAGAGGGGAATGACGGTAAAGCTGTAGGAATTGAGAACGTCATAAAAATCTTTGGCAAGAAGGTTGAACGCTGCGCCCCATGATATAAGAAATCCAAAGCCGATAAAGCCGACAAAAATCATAGCAAAGGCCAGTTCAATGCCCGTAAGAAACATGATAAGTACGATTGTCAATCCTATGATGCCAATTGTCACCTCATTCATATTTGCCTCCAATGACCTTAACGATGTCGGTGATAAGCACGAGGCATTGAACGAAACAGCATACACCCATGCCATATGCTATAGGGTAGAACGGAATCTGCTTGGTCAGGGAAACTTCACCGGATTTAAAGAGGTCTGTTGCATAAAGAAGCAGGTTGTAGCCTATGAGGATAAAAAGCACTATGCCGATAAGCCGCGTCAGAATATTCATAAATTTCTGTCCAAAGTCCGGGAGCTTCTGGACAAAGAAATCAACATAGATGTGAGCCCTAAGCCACGATGTGAGAGGGATGCCAAAGCCGATCGCTACCGCACCTCCCAGACCGACCATCTCGAATGTCCCGACAATGGGATGACCGAAAAGCCTTAGAATAACGTCTGCAACAGTGAGCAGCATAATAAAGGTCAGAGCGATATAAGCAATGGCATTCATGAACTTGCTAAGCCTTTCGGTGAACCAAAGTAAACCTGCCATACCTCCTCCTAAATTTTAAGTGGAATAGCTTTTTGCTGTGGCATATTCATGGTTGTTCAGTACTGTGTATTGATATTTGTGCAAGTATAGTAAATGAAAAATTTTTTGTCAACGATTATAATTAATGAAAAAAATAACATGAATATTATAAGTTCGCCATAATGAACACAATTAATTTCCGAATCTGCCCCTTTACTCAAAGTCTAAAAAATGATAGATTCCCATATATGAATATCACCTGTGCAATACTTGCCGGAGGGTGCAGTAAAAGAATGGGGCAAGATAAGGTAACCCTCGAAATAAACGGCAAGGCTCTTATAAATTATGTCTTTGATAGAGTAAAAAACGTTTTTCAGAACATTGTGATTGTATCAAATAATCACAATGCGTTTAAAGACATAAATGCACCTGTAATAAAAGACTCCTTACCTGTCCGGGGTTCTATAGTTGGGGTCGTATCGGCTTTAATGTATTCGCATGACCCCTATGTTTTTGTATGTGCCTGTGATATGCCATTCATACATGAAAATACCATTCGATATATGATAAACGAAATTAACGGTGAAGATATTATCATCCCGAAGACAAAAAAAGGGTATGAACCGCTCTGCGCTATATATAGCAGGGCATGCATTCCACATATGCTTACTAACATTGAATGCAATAGATTAAAGATTGCAGGAATTTTCCCTGTCCTTACCGTAAAAACATTGCGTGACCACCCGAGTTTTTATAATAATGGCTACCCTGTATTCACGAATATAAATGCAGCAGCAGATTTGGAGATGCTGAGTGAAACAATCGCGAAACTCGAAATGCGAAATGCGCAGTGTGAAACGAAAGAAATAGTGCTGGAATGAAGCAACTGCGAAATGCGAAACGAAAAAAATAATTCCGCAACGGCATATACCGAAGACATGATAAGTGAAATGACGGAGGATGACCTTGCCGGAGTGCTGGAGATAGAGAAACGATCATTTATCTCTCCATGGACAAGGAGGATGTTCGAAGAGACATTATCATCACCTGTCTCGGCAAACTTTGTGATAAAAATAAACATGGGAATCCTTGGATATATTATGCTCTACTCTGTTGAAGATGAGGCTCATATAATGAACCTTGCAGTGCATCCCGATCACAGAGGAAAAGGGTACGGTTCAAATTTGATCGCTCATGCGGTTTTGTATTTTGTAAGGAGAAATGTCTCTGAGTTTTTCCTTGAGGTGAGGGAGAGTAATATGGATGCTCAGCATTTATATACAAAATTCGGATTCGGGATTATAGGAAAAAGAAAAAGATACTACATGGAGACAAATGAGGACGCACTTGTGATGCACCTGTCGGTGCGGAAATAGCATAGAGCGTAGAGCACATAGCAAAGCATGCTGAATGAAGAGTTAAGAATTAAAGACAATTTCATTCTTAATTATTAATTCATAATTCTTAATTGCGTTTAATGCTGAACGCTAAACGCTGAATGAATGAGAAGAAAATGGATGATATAGAAGCAACGATCATACAAAATAAAAATATCGCATCAAATTACTACCTTCTTAAACTGCGTCTGTCAAAGCCTATGGGAAAGGTGCTGCCGGGCCGGTTTGTTATGCTCAAAATTCCAGGTAATGAGGTGTTTCTCAGACGGCCTTTCAGCATTTATGCGTGCAACAAAAACATCCTTACCCTTATGTACAGGATAGCGGGCAAAGGAACGGAAATTCTGAGCAATATCCCGAAAAACGAAAGAACACTTGTTCTCGGCCCCCTTGGGAATACCTTTTGTATCGGAAAAGCTGATAAACGTATAGTTGTTGCCGGCGGCATCGGCATAGCCGGAGTCCACACGTTAATTAAAAAACTCGGGAAAAGGGCATCCATTTTTTTCGGATGCAACAACAAAGAGGAGTTATCACTAATAAACGATATCCTGGATTTAGACCCTATGGTTGCTACCCTGGACGGTTCGTACGGATTTGCAGGAAATGTTGTAGAGTTGCTCGGGGGTCACATCGGATCAACAATAGGCAAAGACAGCCAAATATACGTCTGCGGCCCCGATGGCATGATGAAAAGCCTCCGAAAGCTGTTAGAAAAGACCGGGGCGCCATGTCAGGTGCTTGTCGAGGAGCGGATGGCCTGCGGGCTTGGCCTGTGCTACGGTTGCGTGGTTAATACAATTGATGAAAAAGAGCCCTATAAAAGGGTATGTAAAGAAGGACCTGTATTTGATTTATGGGAAATATCGCTATAAAACTTTTTGAAAAAACCCTGAGGAACCCTGTGATGAATGCATCGGGCACACTGGGGTACGGAAAGGAGATCGAGCCGCTCTGGCGTATTGATACGCTCGGGGCTTACGTTACAAAAGGTTTATCGGCAGCGCCTCATCACGGCAACCCCACGCCCCGCGTATGGGAAGAAAGGAGCGGGATGATAAACAGCATAGGTTTGCAGAATATCGGAGTAGACCGTTTCTTTGATGAACACTTTCCCTACTTTAAAAAAAACAAGACACCCGTTATTGTAAATTTTTTTGGATTTACCGAAGAAGAGTATCTTGCCTGTGCTGCGAAGATCAAATCTGACCCGTTTATTGTTGCACTTGAAATAAACCTCTCATGTCCGAACATAAAAAAAGGCGGGATCAGCTTCGGGAAGGAACCCGGCGCCGTATTTGAAATAATAAAACATGTAAAAGGTGTCACAAAAATACCATTGATTGCAAAACTGACCCCGGAAGTGAAAAACATAGCGGAGATTGCCAAGGCTGCATATGAAGGCGGCGCCGACGGGCTTACCCTGATCAATACTATGCCGGCAGCGGTTGTAGACATCCGGTCAAAAAGCGTTCCCATTAAAGGCGGACTATCAGGGCCAACCTTGAAGCCCGTGGCATTAAGGGCAGTATACGAATGCTCAAAGGCAGTTCCCATACCAATCATCGGTGCGGGTGGGATTATGAATTCAGAAGATGCAATATCCTTTCTCATGGCCGGTGCAGGCGCTATACAGATAGGCACTGCAACGTTCGTAGACCCGTATGCGATACCGAAGATAATCAAGGGAATAAGTAAGTATATCAACGAACAGAGGTTGTCATGTGTTTATGATATTGTAGGGATTGCACGTGACCAATAGCATTCAGCGTTCAGCGTTCAGCGTTCAGGAAAATAGCAGCAAGGAAGAAACGGAAATCGTATGTTCTATTCAAGAGGGTCTTGGCGTTCCTGCCCTTTTTGCCCGCATTCTTGTTTCCCGTGGAATTGAAAACCCCGAAGATGCGGAGGCGTTCCTCCATCCGAAACTCGACGATCTTTCCGATCCTTTTTTGCTTCCTGATATTGAAAAAGGGTTGGACAGAACCATCAAGGCTATCGTGCAAAACGAAAGTATCTGCATCTACGGCGATTATGATGCCGACGGAATTACAGCAACGGCACTGATGGTGAATTTTTTCAGACATTCCGGGCTATCGCCGGAGGTTTACCTTCCAAAGAGAGAAGAAGGGTATGGGCTGAATATCGAGGCAATAAAAAGGATTGAGGCCAAAGGCACAAAACTGCTTATATGCGTTGACTGCGGATCATCAAATGTTGAGGAAATCAGGGCGGCGGGCGAACTCGGCATGGACGTTGTCGTCATAGACCATCACGAACTCCCGGCAACCATTCCGAATGCTTGCGCCATTATCAATCCGAAAAGAAAGGATTCTCTCTTCCCCACAAGGGAGCTTGCGGCCTGTGGAGTGACGTTCTTTTTTTTATGGGCCTTAAGAAGGGTTATGCATAATAATGGCTTGCTGAAAAACAAAATAAACCTGAAACAGGAACTGGATATTGTTACCCTTGGGACTTTAGGGGATATGGTACCGCTCACAAAAGACAACAGAATCCTCGTGAAATTCGGCATGGCCGCCATGAAAGATAAACCGAGGTTATGGCTCAGGTCGTTTTTTAAAAAGAATTTAATCCCCCGCAGGGGCATCGACGAGTATGCGTTGAATTTTGTTGTTATCCCGAGAATCAACGCAACAGGCAGGGTATCCGACCCGGAAATATCAATGAGGTTTCTGGTAAACAGTGATGAACACACATCGGAAACTTATTTAACAAAACTCAACGAAGCCAACACCAAAAGACAGCATAAGGGGAAACAAATTTTAGACGAAATCGGCGGGACTATAATGGGCGGCAACCATGCAAACCGTAATTCCCTCGTCTTCTTTAATGAGGATTGGCATATCGGCGTAATCGGTATCGTTGCGCAAAAACTGGTAGAGAAGTTTGGAAAGCCCTCCATTGTGATTACCGAAGTTAACGGTGTCTGTAAAGGCTCCGGCAGAGGCGGCGATGGATTTGACCTCCACGAGGCGCTTTCTTCCCTTTCATCATTGCTCCTGAAATATGGCGGACACAAATATGCCTGCGGCATATCCCTGTTAAAGGACAATCTTGCCCTTTTTGAAAAAGCCTTTGAAAGAAGCGCGGGCAATATCCTCAAAGTCGAGAAAAAGGAGGTTATTGCTGATGCCGGGGCGGATTTTGAAGACCTGACGAGCGAATTGTTGGAGCTCATTGAATCTTTGTCCCCATTCGGGGTTGGCAATCCAAGACCCTGCTTTCGTTTTGCGGCCTCGCAGGTATCGGCGACCGGTAATAACCGTGTTAAAGTAACCGACAGAAACGGAAGGTTATGGAACGGTTACAATCAGAGCCAATCACCGGTTCCCGGCACAGGAGACATATCGATCATTGCCTCACCTGTTCTGAGGGAGGACATGGGAGAAAAATTCATCCATCTGAACATAAAAGAAATAATACCCGCCACAGAAAACGGTTTCACTTTTATTCCGGTGGTTTCAGGCTGAACAGTCGGCTGAGGAGAATCTGGCGTGCATGTAAATATGCAAGGCGGTTAACCTATGCAGGTACCTCTTTGCATTGCGCCCACTTCCAATGATGTTTACGTCACCTCGTGGAGAAACCAGTATAAGGATGTTTCCTACTCTCGTTCAGAGTGGTCGTCTCGCTCATTATAGGGTCCATTTATTGTTATACCTGCCTATAAAGCATACGGCCTTTTGACAGTGATCGTGGATTACGGGAAGTTATGGGAGCCAAGCAATTAAGAGGCACTCATATGCTTCCTTTGACTGATACCTCTAAGCCCTTGATGTTTCCCCCACCAAACTGGGCCATGGTTTGCGCGGCGACATCCAATCCTTCCTTAAGATAAATCCCATCAATACCCGGAACAGCGTAGGAATAGAAAAGAACATTGCGCGTATCATCCCTCACTTTTGTTTTTTCATCTGCCCCCTGGCAAAGTACGCAAATGATGTCCTTTTCGTCCCGGAGCACAATCTCTCCTTCCGTCAGTACGAATTGGCGGCCTCCCATTCCAACACTTGTCTCGCCTCCCCGCGCTACATCGAGCATGAGCCTGCCTTCGATTCGATCATAATCAGTAACCGCCACGAGGATGCCGGCACACATCTCGGCCATGAAGTGGGCATCGACCATGAGATTGTACCTCGGAAACCCGCTGTGGATAGTTCTCTTAAGATGTTGGGGCAGGGGGCACTCGAATCCGAAACCCTGGAAAAACCGATCGTAGACATCGATACGCTGAGAAATGCAAGCAAGTGTTTCCCGCTTTCTCATTCTTCGCAGGAGATTTCGTTTGTATTGATCGAATCCTGTACTGTCTCTTAAGGGCCGACAGTCTGAAATGAGCGTCAACCCGAACGCCACACCCGGGTACCTGGCTTCATAGGCCGGCGATGTTGAAAAGCTTATCCATGTTACCATCTTCTTTTCTTCCATTTTAGACCTCGCAGTCAAAAATACTTTCATACAACTCTACTACAAGATCGCAAGTACGTCTACGACTATCTCCATTTGTACTGTTGCACGATTAAAGGAATCTGTAAAGCGTGGATTACAGAAAACAAACAGGAACCGAATAGAGAATTATACCAAATTTTCCATCAAGATGGGCACTTGTGTCGGGATGTCCCCCGCAAACACGCTTCATCTGTGAGCAGTCGTCAGTTAAAATCCTTCAAAACCACAAGCGATTCCCTATGGCCCATTTTCTTAGCAAATCTTTCATCCGCCGTCACCAGCATCGCTCCTCTCTCAAGCGCTGCCGCCAGGTAGGAGGCGTCGTAGAAAGTCACCTGCTTTGCCTTCATCCATTCAAAACATTGCTTCAGCATGGCTTCCGTAAGGGCAACACTTTTTATTCCGAGGTTTCTGAGCATTTCCATTTTTTGCTCAGCTTCATCGGGAAACTCACGGCCAAGGAAGTTGGCAACCTCATACTCCCATAGTGCGGGCGCCCAGAGGACATATCCCCCTTCCACCAACCCTGTGAGAAGTTCGAAGGCTTTTATCTGGTCTGGCTCTTCCCTGTCGCCGACTACCCATTCGAGAATAACCGATGCATCAACAACGTAATTTTTCATCAGTGGCTCTCCCTGTCGGAAGAAAGTCCGACCACTATAGCAGCAGTGCTCATTTTTCTACCCTTACCGGATTCCAGAAGAATCCTGTCTACGGCAGATTTCCTTTTAATCAACTCCAGTTCTTTCCGTAACACTTCATTAACAACTTTGCTACGTTTACCCGTTGGAATGAGGCTTTCCATTTCCTGAGCCACATCCTCCTCTATAAGGAAGTTTATCTTCCGCGATGCCTGACCCATAGTATACCTCCTATTATGCGCTACAATAACTACCTATATATTATACCTCTTATTTATAGATATATCAACATGTTTTTCTTAATCCTGTCATCTTAAAGTTAGAAGTATGTTAGTTTTGAAAATACCGATAAGCCATAGAGCACCATATGGAAGCGTTGCGACCCCGTTGTCGACGCGGGCGCCCCGCATTAATTGCAGGATAAGGAGGTACAACCCACTCACCGGGTGGGTGCCCCGGCAGAGAGCAAAACAGTGTCCCGGCCATAACATTAATTCAAGACGTTATCTTTACCTTGATTTTTAAGGCGAAAGGTAATAATCTGAGCAGATGGAGGTAGATATTATGGACGTTGGTATTGTAAAAGATGAAATCTTTTTAGAACACATTACGGATGATTATCACCCGGAAAATCCCGGCCGACTCAAATCTATATATTCCATGCTTAACAAAATGGACAATCAGGGAATATCTTATATTTCCCCGAGAATGGCCACACATGACGAGATCGCGCTTATCCACGAACCCTCTTATATTGAATCTATTGCTGCCACAATGGGCAAGGCCCAGAGGAGACTTGATCCCGATACCGTTACATCCCCGATGACGTATGAGGCTTCCCGCATGGCGGTTGGCGGGGTATTAAATCTTGCGGACAAATTGATGGATGCTGAAATTTCAAGCGGATTTGCCCTCGTGAGGCCGCCGGGTCATCATGCCGAGCACAACAGGGCAATGGGATTTTGTATATTTAACAACATTGCAATCGCTGCAAGATACTTAGAGAAAAAATACGACCTGAAGAAGGTAATTATAGTGGATTTTGACCTCCACCACGGCAATGGAACACAACACAGTTTTTATAAGGATTCCGGTGTACTCTATTTTTCTACCCACCAATACCCTTACTACCCGGGAACAGGATATTACGATGAAGTCGGGGATGGTGAAGGAAAAGGATATACCGTGAATGTTCCTCTCTCATACGGGATGAATGATGCCGATTATATTTATGTGTACAATAATTTACTTATCCCCCTGACAAATCTTTATAAACCGCAGGCGGTGCTTGTATCGGCAGGCTTCGATACTCACTATAACGACCCTCTCGGCGGCATGGGCGTAACGGAAACCGGTTATGCAATGATGACCCGCATATTGCTGGATATTGCCAAAAAACATTCAGATGGTAAAACGCTTTTCGTCCTTGAGGGTGGATACGATGCGACCGGGCTTACCAACTCGGTAAAGGCAGTAATCATGGAAATGAGGGGTACACCCTTGTATAGTACGGATAAACATGGCAACCCCTCCGATGGCATTATTCAAACTGTGGGTAAGGTAAAAAAGACTCTGAAACCTTACTGGGGGGAATTTTAGTTCAGTCTTTCCAGATCATTTCCTTTAATTCTTTGCCTACCTTGAAATAGGGAAGTCTTTTCGGCTGCACATCCACAAGCTCGCCGGTTTTGGGATTTCTTCCCTTGTAGGCCTTGTATTTCCGGAGTGTAAAGCTGCCGAAGCCTCTGATCTCCACCCTTTCACTATTCACGATCGCCTTTTTAATATTGTCCACAATAGTATCAACTGCTATTTTTGCCACTTTTTGATTCAACTTCATCTCTTCAGCAATCTTGTTGATGATATCAATTTTGTTCATAAAAACTCCTCCTATAAATTTTATATCACATAAAGGCTATTTTATGTTGCGTAACTATGTAACCCGGACAGAATAAAATTTACACCAAAATAAGTAAAGATTACACTGAAAAATCCAATAATTGAAATAAATGCTATTCTCCTGCCCTTCCAACCTTTTATAAGTCTTGTATGAAGAAAAAGGGCATAGATAATCCAGGTTATCAATGACCATGTCTCCTTGGGGTCCCAACTCCAGTACGAGCCCCATGCATAATGCGCCCATACGGCGCCGGTAAGTATCCCGGCGCTCAGCATGGGGAAGCCCACCATAACGCTCCGGTAATTTATCTCCTCAAGTATATTCCCGGCCGGCACTATACTTTTCCATTTAATGAGATAAAGAAGACCGCAGATAAAGGATATAACAAAGGCCGCATAAGCGATAAAACAGGTAATGACATGAATATGAAGCCAATTGCTTTGCAGGGCAGGAATAAGTGGTTGTATCGTCTTTTCCACAGACGGAGAAATAGAGGCATAACCCATAAAAACAAGGGCAATGAGTGATGCAATCATGGTAATGACGGGAAATGCCAGTTTTTTCTTCAATATGACGAGCATAAATCCTATGCACCACGCATAAAAGATAAGGGACTCATAAAAGTTCGATAGAGGGGCATGCCCTATGCCAAGCCGGTAGGATTCAATCCAGCGCGCTGCAAGCCCCGCCATGTGTAACGCAAGCGTTACGTAAAGCAAAATCCACATAAAGGAGAGTATCTTTTCCTTTTTCACGGCAAAATAAAGGACGTGAAGAAAGAAAATCGAAAGGTAAAACAATGTAACAACACCGAGAATTTTATGATTCATTGCCGGAAACCTTCTTTTCCAGTTTTTCGAACTCCGTTTTAAACAATTCCCTGTTCCCGGATGCAACACCCGCAACAATCAAACCATCAGGAATATTCCTGATATAAATCCTCCTGTAATAGATAAAAAAATTCACATAAAGTCCAAAAAGTATGAACGCAAAGCCTGTCCAGACCACCCATACCCCTGGGTCTTTCGCTATTTCAAGCCCGGTATAAAAATTCTCTTTAATATCCAGGAGTTTTACATTTACACCCTGAATTTTCTGTTCCTTTAAGCGCTCCACGTCTTTCAGGAACCACATAGTCTTTGGCTTGCCCTCATCTAAATAAGCAACGAGCACTCCAGGTCCGAAGCTGTGAATGGTGCTTTCAAAGCGTACTGCCATCATAACAAAACCATCTTTTTCATAAGCCTCCCGCTCACCCAAGTTAACATTTTCCCCGGCAATGTTGAATAAAAATGACGGGGAAGCGCCATAGCTTGCCTGATAAACGTTTATACCTTTGTATGAGAGAGGACTGTTTACCCTGATATCCCTTTCAATCACGGTCTTACCTTTTTCCAATATTTCAACCTTGCTTACATAATCTTTGGGCTCGCCGCCCGGGTAAAAGCTTACCCGGAAGTCTTTACATTTCAGTGAAAATCCAAGGGGAACATCTTTTGAAGGTGAGCCTCTCAGGGTAAAACGATCACTTACTTCACCTTTTCGCAAGGTCATATATCCTCTGTATCCAAAAAGCATGCCTATGAGACTCCCAATAAGGATGATGAGGATACTCCCGTGAATTATGTAAACACCATACCTTGAAATGACACCCTTTTGTAATGCAAGTCCTTCTTCACCCTCATAAACGGTGTGATATGCTTCTTTGATTAAAGCAATGGTGCTTTCTTTCTCTTTGTTTACAACATGAAAGGCCGTGGACATGCCGGAAAGTGTTCCTTCATCGGGTAAATCCATCTTCTTTTCTGTTTTTATGAACCGGATGAATCTCCCGTGGGTACATAAGGTGAGGTTAATGGCGAAGAGCCCGATTGCAGCAATAAACCAGGGCGAGTGGTATACATCGTCAAGGCCAAGATACTTAATGATCGTGTATGTGGTATCCGAATATATCGAAAGGTACCCTTCCGGATCCGCCTTCTGCTTTATGATAGTCCCGAATACAGAGCCGAAAGCAATGAAAGAGAGCAGGAATACCGTAAGGCTCAGGGAAGATAAAAACTTATAGACTTTATTTCTTGTGACACTCATTACACTTTACGGGAGCAGCCTTACCCTTCGCTACGTTTTCCTTGTGGCATGTCTGGCAGTTTTTATGGAAAGCATCTTTTGCGGGAGCTGCATTATCCTTTACCTCTTTGAGGAGATGACAGGTTCCGCAAGCCTGCGGCTCCTTTGCGTCTTTATCCTTGTGGTGGCAAACCACACATTCGATCTTCTCCTTTTCAGCGTGTGAGGTATGAGAAAAGGGTACCGGGGGTAATTTTGCACCTTCAAGTATAAGCATCATGGGCTCAGCAGGTTTCTTCTGCGCTGATGCAAAATCGGTCAAGAGGAAAAAACCAATAAACACCAGAAAGCAAACAACAATAATAAACAGCTTCTTTCTCATGCTTACCTCCGAAAAATTTTTGACATGTTATCCCAAGCCTAAGGGGTAAGTCAAGGAAATACATACGCTTTCGTCCTGCAATGTCCCTTAAGACACTGAACAAACCAAAAATTCAAATGTTCCGAAGCATCATATGGTTTTTGAAATTGCTTTTGCAATACATGGCTTTATTACATATACTACATATGTGTATAGTAATAAGGGAAAGAAAAACGGAGTACGAGAAGAAAGGATTATTCTTGGCATGTGGTCAGAGGATGATTTTGATCTCATTGTCCGTGAAGCCGTCCGCTTCAATGACCCCGGCGAGCGGATAGATTTTATTTCGGAAAAATTCCTTAATACACCATATAAAGAATCCACATTGACAGGCAGTTCCGCTGAACATGAGATATTTGTAATTAACCTCGGGGGTGTGGACTGTTTTACCTTCATCGATTATGTAGAGGCTGCGCGGTTGTCGGGTTCGTTTGACGAGTTTAAGGAAAACCTGAAAAAAACCAGGTATCAATCCGGTGAAGTTGACTACAGAAAACGGAACCATTTTTTTACGGACTGGGTAGAGTATAACGGATTGCATGTACATGATGCTACAGGAGACATTGGCGGCAACAAAGTAAAGAAGGCAAAAAAGATTCTCAATACAAAAAAAGACGGGTCATGCTTTTTGCAAGGCATCATTCCACGTGAGCGCGAGATTATACTCATACCTGTAAATGATATGGATCCCTCCGTTATTGCTGAGATGAGGACAGGGGATTATGCGGGGATATATTCAGAATTACCCGGTCTGGATGTTTCCCATGCAGGTATTATCATAAAGAAGCGAAACGATGAGACATTTTTCAGGCACGCCTCATCCCTAAAACAATATAGAAAAGTCATCGACCAGCCGTTAAAAGAGTACCTGTCGGATAAGGCCGGACTTGTCATATTGCGCCCGATCCTTTCCTGATTCCCATCTCCTTAAAATATGAATGGATGCACTATGTTATGATAAGAATTCTTTAAGGTTTTTTATGCTCTCCAAGGCATGGGTTTCGCTATGAAATTCTGAGGTGTAGATAATTCCGGTTAATTGTTTTACAAATACCCTCAATTCCCGGAAAGGAAATGCGCCCCTGCCTATAGGCAGATGTTCATCGGATTTTCCGTGGTTATCGTGAAGGTGCATCTCTCTGATGCGATTCTTCAGGGGGACCAGCCATGCTTCAAGGGGTACCGCTGAAAAGAGGTTAAAATGACCTGAATCGAAACAGAAATAAAGGTCTTTATCCTTAAAATAACCGAAAAGTGCAATCAATGTATCCGGCGTTTCTTCAAAAATATTCTCAAGCAGGACAAGCGGGCCGCCCTTTGCCTCACCAAGAACCTCGGTCCATGTCTTAACGCTGTTATCGAGCCACAATTGCACATTCCCGTCAAAATACCACTTGTTGTATCCGGGGTGGCAGACGATGCTTATGGCGTTAAGCTGCCAGGCCATCTCTACAGCCTTTTTTATCTTGTCTTTAGAGATTGTCCTGATCTTTTCGTCGTAACCGCCGGGGCTTAAATCCATAAAAGGGGCATGGGCAGTGCACATGATGCCGCTGTCCCGGAGCTTTCTGCCGAGTTCTTTTGCATCGGATATATTTAACCCGTCAAGGATGTTGTTCTCCGCATATACCTCAATTCCAACACCGAGGCCTGCAACCCGTTCGATATTGGCCTCAACCAGTTCATAAGGAACATTAATGAATATGGGCAGCTTTTGATTGTCCATGACCGGTTCTAATTTATCCTTTATTTGCTCAAAGTTCAAGATTCAAAGTATAATGCTTCCATAAATTAAAACATAACGTTGAGCATCCGGTTATAGCTTATACCGGAATTTGCGGAGGAGCTCCTTTCTCTGGGTCTTGTCCTCGGCGCCTTCGATGCCTCTTGGCCTGGAGCCGTCGATGACACCCATGATGCCTCTGCCCTGCTCGTTCTCGGCAACGATGACCTGCAAGGGGTTGGCAGTTGCGCAGATGACATGGCACACTTCATGGCACACCTTGATGGCGTTCAGGACGTTGATGGGAAATCCGTCTTTCATAAAGATGACAAACGTATGGCCGCAGGAGAGGGAAAAGGATGTTTCGGACGCAAGCTTCATGAGGGCTTCATCGTTTCCCTCGTAACGTACAAGACACGGACCGCTCGCCTCAGAGAATGCGATGCCGAACTTCAGTGAAGGCGATGAACCAACGAGGATTTCGTACATGTCCTCGACGGTTTTTACGAAATGAGACTGACCGATGATGATGTTCAAACCTTCCGGAATATCAATTTTTACTGTCTTTAATTCCATAGTTTCCTCCTTTTTTAGCGTTCGTTTTGTCAAAATCCTTATCCCTAAACTCTTATTTCAGGATATTTGTCTCCTACAATCAAATGCTTCCTCTGCGAGAGATATCATAGTTTTGTTTTTCATCCCTGCTCATCCGGCTCTACACCTGATATACATACAATGTCTCCATGCAGCTTTCGACATTACCTTAGTGTTTAAATGGTACTTTCTCATCAAAATCAGGCACAAAGAGCGATGCGCTTTCCAGTTCCTGGATAAAGACGTTTTTGAAACCGTTCTCTGTAAGAAATGTTACCAGATCATTGTACTCGTCATGCCGGATCTTCCTGTCCAGCATGGGATGTGCAAGTGCCTTATATACAGGATAATACTGTGACATGAGGCTTATAAATGTGCCTTTCCCCAGTGTGTCTCTTATCCATGTAAGGATATTTAAGGAACCGGCCAGGTTGGCAGGCAGCACGAGATGCCTTATGAGAAGACCTTGTTTTGCAACACCATCTTCTATCACCAGATCGCCTGCCTGTCTTTTCATCTCTGCTATTGCCATTTTTGCATATTCAGGATAGCTTTTATCCGATGTTGCATGGGAGAGCTTTTCAGCGACATGGGGGCTCCAGTACTTGAAATCAGGCATATATATATCGATAAGGCCATCGAGAGCGCGCAAAGCATAGACATTCTCATATGCATTCGTATTATAAACAAAGGGGATTCCCATGCCTTCCTTCTTTGCAATCTTTATTGCAGCAACAATAAACGGAATATACGGTACAGGGCTCACAAGGTTGATGTTATGGCAACCCTGCCGTTTGAGCTGAAAGAATATTTCCACAAGCTCTTGTATGGTAATGTTTTCACCCGACCTGCTATGGCTTATCTGGTAATTCTGGCAATAGATGCATCGCAAATTACATGAGGCAAAAAATATAGTCCCCGAACCCTTTGTGCCTGAAATGGGTGGTTCTTCACCAAAATGAGCTCCGTAGTGGGCAACCACGATCTCGTTTCCGATGCCGCAGAACCCCTTTTCGTCGACAAGCCTGTTTATATGACACCCTCTGGGGCATAATTCACATTTTTCAAGAAGGTTCAAGGGGTTATCCATGTAAATATTATAATAGGTTTAAAGTTCGATTAAAAGCTATTTTGAAGGTTTAAGGAAACGCTAAGCCTCTCTTTATATGGTTGTATATATCCTCTGTAAACTGGAGGAGGAGGGGACTTTTTTCAGGTTCAAGCCATTGAAGCAGGGATGCCAGGTCGCCCTCTGCCATTGCCGTGCATCCCGAAGTGCCCTTATCCGGTTTTTCCCATATATGGAGGAATATACATGAACCGCAGCCTCTTACAACCGGCCGGGTATTATGTTCAATTACGAGGCCGATTTTATACACATCTATGGCGGACATCTTTTCTGAACTCTTCCAATCGCATGAAGATATTTCCCCGGTATCGATAAGCCGGTTGTAGTATTGTGAGTCTATATCGTCTATACATTCGATGGCTTCGGTCAGTTTGACATATGGCAATTTTACAGAGGGGTTTTTGCCGGAGAATCCAAAGGCCTGTTTTATTTCAAAGATACCTGATGGCGATTTCCCGTCGCCCTCCTTTTTCACGGGCGCGTCTTTGTCAAGCTCTTCGTAGCCAATATTAAAGCTTCTCCCCCATCCAAGCCCGTTTCTGCCCAGTACAACCGGGATATCCTGTTTCACGGTCTGCCATTTTTCATCTTTCTTTTCGTGGAGTGACATCATTGCCGTTGTTGAATCCCAGCCTTTCGCCTTAACAATAACGATCTGTCCCGATTTGCCGAGAGGGTCAAAGACAGAAGCGCCCCTTGCACCGCCGGCAAGCACAACCGAGAACACCATTGCAAATAAGGAGAGGATAAACAATTTCATACCATTACGATAATCAAAGTATAATCATAGACCTAAGCAAACATGTATGAACCTTATGTTTGCAAATTCCAATATCCGACATCCAAATATCAAACAAGTCGAAATTATAATACCAAAATATCAAACCATTTTGTCAACCTGAATTTTGAACGGTTGCGCAAATTGTTGCCTTTCTATGGCAAATCCGGGTCAATGGAGAGATATAAACAATTTTCCGCACCCCGAGAGGACTATTTGCGGTCAAAAGGCGTCAGATAATCTTACATCAATAAATAATTCAGGAAGGGACAGATTGTAAACTTCTATCTTGACAATATAAAAAAGTTCATGTTATATGCATCTTTATGTATCAAGGAAATTATATATATTCAATAAGGAGGAGGTAGAGTTATGAAAAAAGCTTTAATGATCGTACTTGCATTATTAATCAGTGTTGCATTTGTCTCCACAGTGTTTGCACAGATTAAGGGTGCAAAGGAAGAGGCAGCGCCGACAAGGACAACACCCGGCAAAGCAGCTCCGGCAGGAACTCCTGATGTAAAGGGTGCAGCAGAAGAGGCAGCGCCGACAAGGACAACACCCGGTAAAGCAGCAAAGCCGGGAACTCCGACTATAAAGGGTGCAAAGGAAGAGGCAGCGCCGGCTACACCTGGTACATCTGGAGCAGTTGAAAAACCGGCAAAACCGAAAAAAGTCAAAAAGCCCAAACAAGTTCAGAAACCGGCTGAAGTAACAGGTGCAGCAGAAGAGGCAGCGCCGACAAGGACAACACCCGGTAAAGCAGCAAAGCCGGGAACTCCGACTATAAAGGGTGCAAAGGAAGAGGCAGCGCCGACAAGGACAACACCCGGTAAAGCAGCTCCGGCAGGAACACCGGGCATAAAGGGTGCAAAGGAAGAGGCAGCGCCGGCAAAATAATAGTCAGACAACACACACAAGGGGGGAAACAACTCCCCCCTTTTTTTATGTTTTTTGCTTTATCCCGGATATGCCATTGGAAACGGTGTCGGGTTGCCCCAAGCAAACCGTCGTGAGGCAAGGAAGCTTGGAGACAAGAATTTCATAAAGTTTTCTTTTTGATTTCTTGCCCCTTATAAAATCCCACGGAAACAATTCATTTTTGTCCCGCTCTCTGAATGTATAAAAATTAAGGTTGACAGGACTGGTCTTCAACACCTTATTGAGGTTTTCGCCATCAGCGAGCCTTTCTATAACATCCCCCATTCTTCTGTCCCCCCTTGCAAGCACACCCTGGATAAAGCTGTATTTTACGGATTCATGGGTGAAGTAGGTGTTATCTATTTTCCCGATTGCCCGTTTTAACCAGCCTATCCTGTTTTTCAACTCCCCCATCTCCTCCATAGGAAGCCATTGGAAGGGGGTGGAAGGCTTTGGTACAAAGGGACTTACATGGACGGTAATGCTGCCCACAAAACCTTTTTTTGCGCCGCGTTTAACCATCATATGCTTTGTACGTTTCACGAGGTCCACTATATCTTCCAAATCTTCAGGTGTTTCCCCGAACAATCCTATCATAAAATAGAATTTCAGGTTGAAGGGCTTTATGGCGAGAATACTGTCAATCTTCTCATATAAATCGTCGTTCTTTAGCGGTTTGCCGATAAAAGCTCTCAGCCTCTCGGCGCCCGCCTCGATCCCGAAGGTCAACGTTTTTATCTCGTCCTGAATCAGTTCGATAACGGGAAGAGGGGTTTCGTCAATCCTTAGCGATGGAAAATGGACATGTTTTCCCACGCTTTTGAGTTCTTTAAGCATTTCAAACAGGTGAGGATGAAAAGAAACTCCACCCCCGATGATTCCTATATCTTCAATATCCGTTTCAAGAGGCAATAGTCTGTCATGTTTGAATGTATAGGTGTTCCCAAGAAGACAAAAAGGGCATTGTGAGGGGCACCCTCTTGTTCCTTCTACAAGATACATATTTGAAAACTCAGTGTTTTCGGCAATAATCTGAGACGAACCAAGATGCTTTCCTGTAAATCCTTTCGGTTTAACATGAAAATCTTCCGGGTAAAACCGCTCAATGGTCCCGTCTTCCATGTATGTTACTTTCAGTTTCCACGGATTGTATACCCAATCAAAAACGCTTAATCCATCCAGGATTTCATCCCTTTTTTTCTCCTTTGTTGCCATATACTTTTCCATAAAATCAGGGATGGTTGTCTCAATGTCACCCATCAGAAAGAGGTCGATAAAACCTTGAATGGGCTCGGGGTTGGACATCACGCAAATTCCGCCGGCAACGACTAACGGTTCGTCTTTTCTCCTTGCTTTTGAATGGAGCGCGATAGATGTTGATCGTAATATTTTTACGATATTCATGTAGTCAAGCTCGTAGGAAATAGTAAAGAAAATGATGCAGAAAGATGAAATGGGCCGCCCGCTCTCCAACGAAAGGTTACCGCCGTTTTCATCAACAAAACACCTTTCGCAAACAATGTCCGGTATATCATTGAGTGTTTTATAGAGTATCTGGGTGGAAAGGTTTGACATACCGATATGGTATGAGTTTGGAAAAACAACACAAACCGGTATCTTGCCGCCCCATTTTTTCAGGATTGTCCCTTTTTCCGAGGAAAGAATTTCCCTGCGGGTCAATTCGCCTTTTCCGGATTTATCTGTTGATGAGTGATGCATAGCTTACTATATAACATAAAAACAGAGAACGGGGAGTTTTCCCCGTTCTCTTATTCATTGTTTTTCTCAAATCTTTACCTTCTCACATTTTACTTTTCACGATTCACGGCACTTCTCATCTTCGTAACTTCTCATCTTCCAAACCTCGGCATTTCCTTTAGTCTGCCTGTTTTCTCAAAAAAGTGGGAATATCGTATCTGTCATCATCGATATCAATATTATCACTCTTTGCCTTAATCTCTTTGTAATCAATAGCAACCTTCTTTTTTATAAAGGGAGGCACTTCTTCCTGGTCCTCAAAAAGTTTTAGTCTGTAAGTGTTGACAGGAGAATCTTCGTCGACAACAACCCTTTCTTCAAAACCGGTGGCGATTACCGTTATCCTCATTGCATTATCCATAGCATCATCATAGACAAGTCCCCATATGATCTTTGCATCTTCATGGGCTTGTTCCTGTATTAAAGAGGAGGCTTCGTGAACTTCATGGAGTGTCATATCCTGATTTCCTGTTACATTAATAAGGACGCCCCTTGCTCCATGGATTGAAATATCTTCGAGCAGCGGGCTCGATATGGCTTTCTGGGCTGCTTCGCGGGCCCTGTTTTCACCGGATGATTCACCAATACCCATAATGGCCATTCCCCTCTCGCTCATAATTGTTTTTACATCGGCAAAATCAACAACAACATGGCCGGAACCCACAATAAGGTCCGATATGCTCCGAACAGCGTTAAGAAGCACCTCGTCAGCCTTAAAGAAGGCCTCCATTATGGTCATATGCTTACCGCCTATAGACAAAAGCCGCTGATTCGGGATAGTAATCAACGAGTCTACCCGGGTCTTGAGCTGGCCGACACCGTGTTCGGCCTGAGTCATCCTGTCCTTTCCCTCAAATGCAAAGGGCTTAGTGGCAATAGCCACAGTAAGCGCCCCAAGCTCCTTGGAGATTTCAGAAATTACCGTAGATGCGCCTGTGCCTGTCCCGCCGCCGAGTCCGCATGTGATGAAGACCATATCGGAGCCTTTTAAATGCTCTGTAATCTTATCGATATCTTCCTGAGCCGCCTTTTTACCGACCTCAGGATCTGCGCCTGCACCGAGACCTCTGGTGAGTTTACTCCCGATCTGAATCTTTACCGGCGCCCTGCACATACTCAGCGATTTCACATCAGTGTTGACTGCAATGAACTCTACGCCCTGAACGTTGGCATCAACCATATTGTTCAGTGCATTGCAACCTCCGCCGCCGACGCCAATAACCTTTAATTTCGCCGAAAACCCATTACTCTCGTCCATGTAAAACATTTTGCTCACCTCGCACCTCCCTAAAAGATTTCTTTAAACCATTCTCTCATTCTGTTGAGTAATTTTTTGCTATCCATCAACTTCTTGAACTTTTTCCCATTTTCATACCGACGTTTCGTAACCTTAATATTTTTTAAACCATAAATGAGAAGCCCCACCCCTGTTGCATAAATAGGGTTATTTACCACATCCACAAGACCGCCTACACCCATAGGAGAGCCTCTCCTTGTGGGTAAATTAAAAATGTTTTCGGCCAGTTCGGGGATACCTTCGAGGTTTGCACAACCCCCTGTGAGCACTACGCCTGACGCGAGGAGTTTCTCTGATCCTGATTTTTTGATTTCATCATATATCATTGATGCAATTTCTTCAACCCTTGGCTCTATAATATCAGCCAGTGTTTTACGCATGAGTGTCCGGGGCTTCCTGCCGCCGACACTTGGGACTTCAATTGTTTCGTTGGACCCTATCATGTTCGAAAAGGCGCATCCGTATTTCTTTTTGATCTTTTCCGCATCGTCAAGAGGGGTCCTCAGGCCTATGGCGATATCGTTTGTAATATTGTTTCCTCCAAAGGGCAAAACGGATGTATACTTGATGCTTCCGTTCAGAAATACCGCAAGGTCACATGTGCCGCCGCCAATATCGACAATGCCGACACCAATTTCCTTTTCTTCGGGTGTTAATACCGCTTCTGCCGAAGCAAGCTGCCCAAGAATAATGTCAATCACTGACAAACCTCCAAGCCTGCAGCATTTAATAATATTCTGTGCCGACGAAACGCTGCCTGTAACAATGTGTACCTTCACCTCAAGCCTTACCCCTGTAATTCCTATGGGGTCCCTGATCCCATCCTGATCGTCAACGATAAATTCCTGAGGTATAACGTGAAGGATCTCCCTGTCCGCCGGTATCGCCACTGCCTTTGCTGCATCGATTGCCCTCGTGATATCGTCAAGTTTTACTTCCTTTTCTTTGATGGCCACAACACCGTTGCTGTTGAAGCTTTTAATATGGGCGCCGCCAATTCCTGCCATACAGGACTCGATCTTTATGCCGGCCATCAATTCTGCCTCTTCCACGGCCTTTCTGATTGAATTAACTGTGCTGTCCATATTTACAACAACGCCTTTTCTCAAACCTGTCGAAGGATGGGACCCGATGCCTATGATATTGACCTTCCCCTCTGCGATTCTTCCCACAACAACGCATATTTTAGTAGTACCCACATCAAGTCCTACCAGCAGTTCGTCTTCTCTCACCATCTTATCCCTTCCTTTCCTGGATAATCGCACCTTTTTCAAATCTCGCATCGATACACTTGATAAGAAGTCCCCTCTTTTTTGCATCTTCGAGAACGGCAATCGCCCTTTTCAGTCGTCCCTTCTGGTCCTCCTTGCCAAGTATGATCTCCACCCCGTCGCCCATGCCGAAAATGGTGATACTTCCATCGTTATATGCCACTTCAGATACGACATCTTTTTTTATCACCTCTTCGGTAAACCAGGCATTTATTTCCTTGTAAAGACTCTTGGCATCCGTCCTTTCTTTTGCATTGATAATAAACATCCCCCTGATGTCACTCTTTGCAAGTTTCTTGTAAGGCTCTCCATTCTCATCAAGGATATTCACTTCTCCTTCGGCATTTACCCACAGGGCAGAGGGCTTTTTTTCCTTAACATCAATAATAATGGAAAAGGGGTAAACCCTTTTTATCCTCACCTCCCGGACAAAGGGGTGAGAAATGATCGATTCCTGCATTTTCGAAGCATTGATGCTAAAGAGGCTTTCTTTTAAATAGGGGGTTACCCTGCCCATTATATCACCATCTTTCAGCTGCTCGATCCCGTTTATCTTTATGTCTTTTACGAAGAAAAAAGGCTCATCCTTAGAAAACATGTAAACAATCGTGAGCGTGGACAGCATACACAAAGGTATTATGAAACACATGTAAAGTACTTTTTTCATGTCTTTAAGGAAGCTCCTTTTATAATTTCCTCCACAAGTTCATCAAATGTTTTCCCCATATAAGCCCATGCCTTGGGCACTAACGACGTTTCAGTCATCCCGGGCGATGTATTAATATCAATCACCAGGGGCACATCGTTATTTACAATCATATCTATTCTTGCACAACCGGAAAGCTCAAATGCCTTGTAAACTTCAAAGGCAAAAGTCCGTGCCTTTTTCTCCACGGTTTTTGTGATTTGTGCAGGAACAATATATTCTGTCATACCCTTAGTGTATTTTGATTCAAAATCATAAAAACCTTTTAGCGGCTTTACCTGAATAACCGGGAGTATCTCGCGGTTTACTATACCCACTGTTATCTCATCGCCTTCGATGTATTTCTCGACCAGGACCTTTTTGTCATATTTTAATGCATGTTCAATAGCCTTGGCTGCCTCTCCTTTCTTGCGCACGATGGATATGCCGATCGTGGAGCCCTCATTGGCAGGTTTCACAACAAAAGGGACAGGAAACCTCAGGTTTTCTGCGCTCTCACAGATAGCATATGCCGGCGTGGGAAGTTTTAAGCCATTAAGGATAAGTTTCATCAACACCTTGTCAAGTGAAATCGATGAGCCGAGGACGCCTGAGCCTGTATAGGGGATGTCAATCATTTCGAGGAGCCCCTGAACGGTGCCATCTTCTCCCCATTTCCCGTGAAGGGCAATAAATACAGTTTCAATATTTTCTTTCTTAAGCTTACTCACAAGGTCGGCCTTTACGTCAATTCCCACTGCTTTATACCCGCTTCTCAGTAAACTCCGGAGTACAGCGCTGCCGCTTTTCAGGGAAATCTCCCTTTCAGAGGACTTCCCACCCATTAATACGCCTATTTTTTTATCTCTCATCATTTCATTTTTTCCATTGTATGGTTTTTCGTATAATCCTTTAACTGATCACCGATCACTGATAACCGGCAACTGTCTTTATTCATCAAACCCCCAGAGTTCTACTTCTTCTTCAAGAGAAATTCCTATCCTTTCAAATACCGTTTTTTTAATGGCATCAATAAGCATCTTTACGTCCTTTGCTGTTGCATGGCCGGCGTTTATGATAAAATTCGTATGTTTCTCCGATACGCAGGCATCACCTATTTTAAAACCCCTTAATCCCGCCTTTTCAACAAACTGCCACGCAGGCGCTCCATTAACACTTTTAAAGATGGAGCCCGAAGAGGGATACTCCATGGGGTGTCTTTTCCTTCTTTCTGTGTACACATAGTCCATATCAACGGAGATTTCCTTTTTATCCCTGTTTTTCAAATAAAAGGTCGCACTCACTATACACTCAGATGATTTTATTGGTGATGTCCTATAGTCAAAGAACATATCCTTTTTTGTAAGGGATTTTGCTTTTCCATCATTATCCACAATGCGCACTTCCTCCAAAACATCTGAAATAGAGGCGTCAAAGCTCCCTGCATTCATTTTAACCCCACCACCAACCGTACCGGGTATCCAGTATAACCTTTCAAGCCCTGCAAGGCCTTTTTCGGCATTATTTTTAATAAACCCCTTCAGGGATGCCCCTCCTGAAACTTCCACAAAAGCGCCATCCTTTACCTTTTTCTGTTGAGAAAACCGCATCCTTGTTATCCTTATCACCGCTTCTTCAAGACCTCTGTCGTTAACAATAATGTTTGTCGCATTACCGACAAAGCGGTACCTGATATGTTCATCATGCAAAACCCTTATCGTATCTGACAGGTCCTCTTCGTTTACCGGATAAATGAGATAACTTACAGGGCCTCCCACCCTCATGGAGGTATATCGTTTCATAAGAACGTTCTGTAATACCGTTCCTTTTATTCCCCACTTTACCTTTCCGTTTCGCATTGTCCCGCCTTCGGCAGAATTAAGGCTTGTGCATTTCCCGTTTCGCATTTCGCATTTCGCGATTCGCATTTCTTTACTGTCCTGCCCATTCTTCTTTCAGTTTTTCACATATCTTATTAATATCACCGGCGCCAAGGGTAACTACAACATCACCGCTACGGGCAATTTCCAGGATCCGGTCCTTTACGTCCTCTTTTGTCGGGGCAAAGATCACATTTTTATGGCCGCTTGCCCTGATTCTTTCCGCAAGAAGCATGCCCGTCACGCCTTCAATCTTTTCTTCGGAGGCAGGATAAATTTCCGTTACAATAAGGATATCGGCCTCATTGAATGAAGTAATAAATTCATCCATGAGTGCCTTTGTCCTTGTGTACCTGTGCGGCTGGAAGGCCACGACAACCCTCTCCTTCCCTGTTTTTCTTATCGCCGAAAGCGTAGCCTTTATCTCGGTAGGATGATGGCCGTAATCGTCAATAAGTGTTATATCGCCACTCCATTTTATTTCAAGTCTTCTCTGTATGCCCGAGAATGTCTTCATAGCTTCCTGTATGGTCTTGAATGGTATGTCAAGCTCTATGCCAACCCCACAGGCAGCAAGGGCATTGGCTACGTTGTGCGACCCCTGGAGAGATGCCGCCACAACACCTAAATCTTCTCCTTTATAGATAACCCTGAACCTCGTTTCAAATCCTTCATGTACAATATTTTCTGCCCTCAGGTCTGCCTGTTTTGAGAGACCATACGTCATATACCTTCTCTTTAAATACGGGATTAGCGCCTGAAGGTGCGGACTGTCGATACAAATAATATCAAGTCCGTAAAATGGCACTTTATTGAGAAAAGCAAGAAAAGCAGATTTTATTTCATTCATATCTTTGTAGAAATCAAGGTGCTCCATGTCTATGTTCGTTACTACCGCTATAGTAGGGTAAAGAAGGAGGAATGTACCGTCGCTTTCATCGGCCTCTGCAACAAGGTATTGGCTGCCACCCAGTTTTGCATTACTGCCGAGACTGTTTAATTTTCCTCCTATCACGCATGTGGGGTCAATACCTGCATGACCGAGAACTGTGGAAACGATGGATGTAGTCGTTGTCTTCCCGTGGGCACCTGCTACAGCTATACTGAATTTCATTCTCATCAGTTCGGCGAGCATTTCGGCCCTTTGAATAACAGGAATATAAAGTTCCTTTGCCCTTTGGATTTCAGGGTTATCCTGTTTTACGGCCGATGATATAACCACCACATCCACATCCTGGACATTTTCTTTTTTGTGTCCGTAAAATATTTTTGCCCCCAACTGTTCGAGCCTTTCCGTGGTATCTGTCTTCCTGATATCTGAGCCCGTAACGGTGAAACCAAGGTTCAGGAGCACCTCGGCAATACCACTCATACCTATGCCGCCAATACCTACGAAATGTATTCTCTCCATTTTATGAAAAACCATATCAACCCTCTGAATAAAGGGTTCCCGGGTTCGAGGGTTCGAGGGTTCGAGTGAAACGCAAACCAAAATCTGCGCATGCCTGAACCCTTGGCCCCTTGGCCCCTTGGCCCCTAATGTTTTGCTCCAACCTCTTCCTTTATCTTCGAAATAATCCGTTCCTCTGCGTCATCCACGTAAAGTTTACCAAGATTTTCACCCATACGCTTCAATAAAACACGTTCATTCATCAGATGCTTTATCACTTCATGGAGTCTTTCGCCGCTTGCTTCGTCATTGCCGATCACGTACCCGCCACCGATATTTTCCACGTGGTACGCATTTTTCCACTGGTGCTGGCCGGCAGAAAAGGGGTATGGGATAAGGATGGCGGCCTTTTTAAAATAGGCAAGTTCAAAAATCGTCGATGCCCCCGCCCTCGAGACAACCACATCGGAGAGTGCATAGTATTTTCCCATATTATCAGTGAAAGGAAAAACCTCATGCCTTATACCCGTCTTCTCATATGCCTCAAAAATCCGCTCATAATCTTCTGTACCGGTTTGGTGATATATGATCGAATTCTTATAGCTTTCCATATAGGGCAAAAGTGTAAGCACAGCCTCGTTTATGCTTCTCGCCCCCCTGCTCCCGCCGAAAACAAACACGGCAAAGGTGTCGTCAGTCTTCAGTTCATGGCTCGCCTTAAGCGTTTTCCTTACAGGGTTTCCCGTATGATAGACCTTTCCGCCCTTGAGATATTTTTCAGTTTCCTCGAAGCTGATGAACGTACATTTTGCAAACTTTGACAGCATTTTATTGGCAAGGCCGGGTTCTGCATTCTGCTCATGTAAGAAACTCGGTACACCAAGAAAAAAACCGGCCAGGACAACCGGCACAGAGGTAAACCCGCCCATACCCAGGATTGCGTCGGGTCTTTCCTTTTTGATCAACCCCATGCATGTATAGATACCGCGTAGCAGGCGGATCAATGCGGCCGCTTTATATACAATGCTTCTCCCCAGAAATTGACGGGCGTCCGCAAATAAAAGCCTGAACCCGTATCGGGGTATTATTTTACTTTCAAGGCCGTACGTTGTGCCGATAAAAACCACGTTGCCTTTACTTTCTTTTGCTGCAAATGTCTCAGCGACAGCAATACCAGGAAAGATATGACCTCCTGTTCCGCCGGCAGAGATAAAGAGTTTCATGCTCGTTCTCCTTCAGCTTTCAACATAATACCGATGAGCGGGGTAATAATGAAAAGGGCCATGAGCGGTTGATATAGCAAACCCATTGACAACTTAAAACTCATTACCATTGCTACATCGACAGCAACGTACAGAAAACCGAAAAAGGTGAGAAGTTTCCCCGTAGTATTCTTTCTTACAAAATCGATGAAATTTACAGCAAGAAAAAGGAAAGACGTTATAAGAAGAAAATATCGTTCCATATCGTTGAGCTTTATCCCGTCTCCCAGAATGTTTACACCTTTAATGAGGAAAAAAATTATTATGACGGTCGTATAACCCGCAATAAAAAGAACTGTGCGGTTACGCCCTACGATAAAAAGGAAAAGCATAACAGTGAAGGCCATCGGGAGTATCAGGATTGTCTTCCCTATGATATAAAGATTAAAGGCAAGCGAAAGAAAAATTATTGACAGCGCTATTGTCTCCTTTGCAAAATCTTTCTTTTTTTCATCCATGGCTACGAGAAAGAAGGTGATACTGTAAAAGGAAACGAAGACAATGAGCGCATCAAAGGGATACTGTAATTTTACGGTGGGATAGAAGAAAAGACACGCTGTGGCCGCAAATGACAGCAGGATAAAGGGGTATTTCATGGCCATAACATATTTTGACGGGAGACGGTAGATCGCATAAGCCGCTGCAAGACCTGCAAATATTAAAAGAACCTTAATAAGACTAAGCTCCCGGAAAAGGCTGTACATCAGAAGCGCCGCAAGAATATAGATAAACAGTTTCTTCACATGGACTCCACAATTTTCTTAAAAATATTACCCCTCTCTTTATAATCAGTGAACATATCAAAACTGCTGCACATGGGAGAAAAGAGGACAACATCACCTCTGCCGGCGACCTCAAAGGCCCTCTGCACAGCACTGTTGAGGTCTTTTTCCATATAAGTCTTTGTAAATTTGCCCAGTTCATCAGATATACGTTCTTTTGCCTCGCCGATAAGAACCATGCCTTTCACTTTATTCATAAGTTCAGCAATAACCTTATAACTTCCGCCTTTATCTTTCCCGCCGGCAATAAGGATTACGTTTCCTTCAATACTCTCTAATGCCCTGCGTGTAGCATCCACATTCGTAGCCTTTGAGTCATTGTAGAACATCACGCCATTCAATTCCCTTACCGGCTCAACCCTGTGGGCAAGACCTTTGAAGTTTCTCAATGTTTCTTCAATAACCTGCTGTTCAATGCCGCATATATTGGAAATGAGAAGCGCTGAAAGGATATTTTCCGTGTTATGGATGCCGACGAGAGGTGACAGGCTCCTTTTATATACAAACTCCCTGCCATTCAATCTCACGTACATATTGCCGTCATCGAAGAAAGCGCCCTCATTAAGTGTCCCGAAGGTGGTAAAAAAGAATTTATTGGCCGCAATGCCGTAATCGGACTTGAGACTTTTGTTTAATATTGCATAATCCCTCTCTGTCTGATTCTCAAAGATCCTGTATTTTGCCGCTATATACTCCTCGTAGCTCCTGTACCTATCCAAATGGTCTTCTGCGATATTCAGAAGAACTGATATATCCGGGTGGAAGGTCTCAATTGTTTCAAGCTGGAAACTGCTGATCTCAAGAATGACATATTTTGCCTCCCTGCCCTCCAACACATAGTTGAAGAGGGGATTCCCTATGTTGCCCCCTACAAAAACATCACCATATGCCCTTGTAAATATCTCGCCCAGAAGCGAGGTTACCGTAGTCTTGCCGTTTGTCCCCGTTATTGCAATAATGGGTTCCTTTACAAATGTGGAAGCAAGCTCTATCTCGCCTATCACCTTAACACCCATTTGTTGCGCCTTTTTAAGTTCCGGCAGTTCGCTATCTACGCCGGGGCTTATCAAGATTAAAGGATGAGAGAGAAAATCATCCATCCTGTGCCCGCCAAAATGCACATCAAATTGGATACCCTTAAGGTATGTTAAAGCGGATGCCAGGTCTTCTTCTTTTTTTGTGTCGGTAATGGTGATCTTTTTTCCCATGCCGGCCAAAAACTTTACCGTTGCAATCCCGGTTGCACCAAGACCAACTACTAATATTTTATCCGGTAAATCCATATACCCTCAAAAGTTTATTGATGCATGCAAAAAAAACGTTTTTCTGGTTTGTTTTGTTTCTTTAGTTTTATAACAAGAGGAATCCGAGAAACCAGAAAAACTAAAGAAACATAGAGTTCTATCGACATCTTATATCCCGCATCGTCCATCTTTTTCATCGCAGCTTTAACGTACTCAGCGCAACCAGCGCCAGTATGATCGATATGATCCAGAACCTCACCACTATCTTTTCTTCATTCCATCCCTTTAACTCAAAATGATGGTGTATGGGGGCCATCCTGAAAACCCTTTTTCCTCTAAACTTAAAAGAGATGACCTGTATGATAACGGATAGTGTTTCCATTACAAAGATCCCGCCAACTATGACAAACAGAATTTCCTGTTTTATTATGACAGCAATTGTAGCAAGCGATGCACCCAGCGACAGCGACCCCGTATCCCCCATAAATAGCTCCGCCGGATAGGCGTTATACCAGAGAAAACCAATGCCCGCCCCTATCATTGCCCCACATAATATGGCAAGTTCACCGGCGCCTTTCACATAGAATATCTGGAGATACTGGGCAAATTTTATGTTGCCTGCAAGATAGGCAAAGAGCATAAAGGTGGAACAAACAGTGAGAACCGGGCCTATGGCAAGCCCGTCGAGGCCGTCAGTAAGGTTTACGCCGTTCGATGCACCCACTATGATGAAAATACCGAGAATTATATAAAAAATACCGAGATGAGGTGTGATGTTTTTGAAAAAAGGTATGGTAAGCTCTGTGATAAAACCTGACTTCGAATACAGGAATGCGCTTATGGCAAGGGCGAATAAGGCCTGGAAACACAGTTTGGTTTTTCCCGAGATACCCTTGCCGTTTTTCTGACTTCTAAGCTTTTTTATATCATCCATGAATCCTATGCCTCCGAAGGAAAGGAGGGTAAGAGTTACGATCCAAATATAAGAATTTTTTAAATCCGACCACAAGAGTGTCGGGATTATCGTGGAAACAAGGATTACAAATCCTCCCATTGTGGGGGTTCCCTGTTTTTCCACATGCCTTTCCGGTACATCCTCTCTTGTTTCGCTCTTTATCTTCCATTCATGGAATTTTCTTATGGCATAAGGCGTGAGAAAAAAGCTTATAATCAGGGCAGAGAGAATTGCGAGAACGGCCCTGAAGGTAATGTATCTGAATACATTAAATACTGAAAATGTCGTATGGAGCGGATAGAGAAGGTGATAGAACATTTAGGCCAGCGCCTCCACTATCTCTTCCATTTTTAATATTCTTGAGCCTTTTACAAGTATCACATCTCCCTCTTCAACATGTTTTGATACATACTCTATAAGCGGCTGCTTACTTTCAAATATCTTTGCATTGCTGTTACCCAGTTCCTGAAATGTGTCTTTTACGTATTCACCCATCAATACGACCATGGGAATTCCATTCTCACTTAAAAATCTGCCGAGTTCTTTGTGGTAATGAGATGTTTTTTCTCCAAGCTCTTTCATATCCCCGAGAATGGCTATCCTTTTCCCTCTGCATGGCAGGTTGAGGAGTGTCTTGATTGCCCACTGCATAGAAGAGGGGTTTGCATTGTATGTATCGTCTACAATCATGTATCCCTTTTTGGACTCAACGGGCTGGAAGCGCATCGAATAGGAATTAAATGATTCAATAGCTCTGGCGATATGATTTGTACCGGCATCAAGCGTATATGCGATGGATGCTGCGGCAAGGATATTATACAGGTTGTGTATCCCCAGAAGACCGGTCTTTGTTTTTACTGTATCCGATGAAAGTTTCAGGCTGATATTGTAGCCTTTCCAGCCCAAATCTTCTATGATGGCAAGGTTGAAATCCGCACTGTGAACAATTCCGAACGAACTGACGGTGTGTTTTGTGCCGTTTTTATAGCGGGCATGGAGATAGGGATCGTCTGCATTTAATAAGATTGTTCCCCCTTCTGTTGTGCCCTGGAAAAGGCTAAGCTTTTCTTCAAGTACACCATCAAGATCAAAAAGACCCTCCAGGTGTGAAGGATTAATATTGGTAATAAGGGATACATCCGGTTCGGTAATCCCGGCCAGTGTTCTGATTTCTCCTTTGCTGTTCGTTCCAAGTTCAAAAACACAAATCTCCGATGCACCCTCCATGGAGAGAATGCTCTTCGATACCCCGATGATATTGTTATAATTTTTCTCATTGTAGTGGACGGTAAAATTATTTTTAATAATGTGAACCAATATTTCTTTTGTTGTGGTCTTCCCGTTGCTGCCGGTAATGGCTATATATTTCGCCTTTGTCTGCCTTCTTTTGAATTTTGCAAGATCGATAAGGGCTTGAAGTGTGTTATCTACCAAAATTATCGTGCCTTTTGCGCTTCCTGCTATGTCATTACGGCCCTTTTCACAAAGGCTACCGCCATGGGACTTATCGTATGCCAGTGGAATAAAGGCATGCCCATCGAAATTGTTCCCGCTAAGGGGTATGAAAAGCTCACCATCCTGAATACTCCTGGAATCAGTGGAAATTGAGGAAAAGAACTCCCGCTCTATCCTAAGGGGAGTGCCATTCACGGCCTTCACAATCTGGTCAATATGCCACATCGTAAAACTCCTCGACAACTTCCCTGTCACTGAAGTGATTTACCTCGTGACCGATAATCTGGTAATCCTCATGTCCCTTGCCGGCAATGAGGACGACATCATTTTCATTCGACATCCTTAGTCCCTCGAAGATCGCTTCTTTCCTGTTTTCCACAACCCTGTAAGAATTCCCCCTAAAGCCTTCTATAATAGCATCAATGATTTTTTTCGGATCTTCGCTCCTCGGATTATCCGTTGTTATAATAGAAAAATCTGCAAGGTGTGAAGCGATGCTGCCCATTATCGGCCTTTTTGCAGTATCCCTGTCTCCTCCGCATCCAAAGATAACAATCAACTTACCCGGTTTCAAGCGGCCAAGCATCTCGAGCACCTTTTTTAATGCATCCGGCGTATGGGCATAATCTATGAATACGTAAACACCTTTTGTGTTGTTTACCCGTTCCAACCTCCCCGGCACACCATCTAAAGCCTCAATCCCTGCAATGATCTTTTCACGGGGTATTTTTGCCGAATACCCGAAAAGACCGGCGGCAAGAATGTTTGAAGCGTTGAAGATGCCAATCATAGGTGATGTAAAGGAGAATTTTTCGCCCATAAGTGAACATTCAAGACGTAACCCTTTTATATTTTCCCTGTAACCGGAGAGATAGGCATGGGTATTTTTTGAGAGGCTGTAATAGAATGTTTTCACGGGTTTATCAGGAATAAATTCATTAACATATGGGTCATCCATGTTCAATATGGCACATTTATCATCTTTCGTGCTCTGTGTTAAATAATGCTTAAAAAAAAGTCTTTTTGCCTCCTTGTAATGTTCAAAATCTCCATGGTAATCAAGGTGGTCATGTGTAAGGTTCGTGAAGATAGCCGTGTCAAAATTAACACCCTCCACCCTTTTCTGGTCCAGGGCATGGGACGATACCTCCATAACTACAAATTCCGTATTCGCTTCGTACATATCGCGGAGCAGGCCGTGCAATTCCCCGGCGCCGGGAGTAGTGTTCTCAGCCTTCAGGGTGCGCCCGTCATACCTGTATAATATTGTCCCTATGAGGCCCGTTTTCCTGCCGTTAGATCTCAGTATCGATTCGATGAGGTAGCTTGTCGTTGTTTTTCCATTTGTCCCGGTGATGCCTATTACGGCAAGCTTTTCGGAAGGGAGTCCATAAAATCTTGAAGCTACTTTCCCGAGGGTCTCTTTTGGGTCTTTCACTACAATTGAACATTGAAAAACCCCTGAGGGTTCTCTGTCCGCAACTACGGCAACTGCACCATTTTTTGCTGCATCCTCAATATATTTTTCGCTTTTATCAGTGGAGAAAAACATATACCCTTCGCTTACCTTTCTGGAGTCTTTTGTGATTCCCTTAACCTCCATATTCATATCGCCCTTCATGAGCATAACAGGCAATCCACCAATTAATTCCGACAATTTCATCTAATATTTTCTCCTGCACTTAAACCCTCTGACCCTTTCATTATTTGTAAGTTCTCCCGTAAATAACGCATTCCGCTTCTCCGCGAATTCTCTCAAATGGCCGCGGGTATTGTTCTGCTATATTGCCGCTTCCCATGACCTTTATCTTTGATGTATGGTTGATGAGTTTTTCAAGGGCCGCTTTCGAGGGAAGATTAATGAGGTTCGGCATCATCCACTCCTGCTCATCTTTTGCATAATGGCTCCTTGGCTCTGTTTTTATTTGAACAAACGTATAATTACCGTCATGTTTCGCAATCCCCTTGCCGCTCACAACAAAGGGAAAGAGCTTGTTATAATCTTCAGTGACATGATTGCTATAAATTGCCAGCAATTTCTTCTTTTCCACAAAATACCCTTTTCCAAGTACCATATCTTCATCGGAAAGCTTTTCCTGAAGGGTTATGCCTCCTTCTTTCAGAAAATTAAGAATATGTTTTGTTCCTAACGCCTTCGATATGTTTTTTAAGCCTTCTTCGTCCTTATCTTTCAATATATCAAGAGGCTTCCTCCAGTTAGTATTGTTGTTGCTATCTTTGCCCGCTGAAATCAATCCATCCTTTTCTATGAGCCTTTCCTTAAGGGCAAAACATACAAGTGGAACAGATATAAAAAGAGACGGCTCAATCTGGTTTTCTTCAGGTGCCGGGTGTTGCACCGCCTTTTGGGAAACGTGAGGCGCATTTACATATGTTTTTACAGGGGCAACTTTTTCAATTGTATTGCTTGTGTTGCCCTGACTCGCTATGCTCATGTTCTTCGGTACGGAATTTTGCGCTTCGGAAATCCTTTTAAAGGATAATTTATCCGGAATTTTTGCAGCAACCGAAGCGTACAGCAAGCATATGGCTGCACAGACAAAAAAGGCCCTCCTGTTAGCCTTTTTTTTCATCTCAATACCAGCACCTCTTCTTCTTTCGGTTTTTTCAATCCAAGTCTTTCTTTTGCCTTATATTCAAGATACCTCCCCCGTGTTACCACGGAAAGGTCCATCTTCAGGTTGTTGTTGGTCTCTATCGCTTCCCGCTCTCTCATGAGCCGATCAACCAGTTCATCTCTGAGTTGATTATTGGCCCCTTTCAACAGGAACAACGTAAAGGTACAGCCGATAAAAAAGAGGATAATCAGAAAGACGGATCTGACACTCCTGAAGGTTGGTTCCCTTTTCACAGAGATATAAAGCCTCTCCATATGCATAGCCCCCGGGTTTTTATTCTCTCTCTGCTACTCTGAGCTTGGCACTCCTGGAATTCGGATTTTCTTTAATCTCAGGCCGTCCTGCTTTTATAGGTTTCTTTGTGATGGTCCTGAGCAGAGAAGAGGTTTTAAATACATTTTTCACTATCCTGTCTTCAAGGGAGTGGAACGAGATAACACCTATCCTCCCCTGTGGAGCAAGTACATCAACCGCATCTGTAATGCCTGAAGTGAGGTTTTTCAATTCGTTATTTACCTCTATCCTGATCGCCTGAAAAGCCTTTGTGGCAGGGTGGATTTTCCCTGTTCTCCTTTTCGCCTTCAATATAATTGCGCTTAATTCCTTTGCTGTTGTTATGGGGGTTTTTTTTCTCTCATCTACAATCGCCTTTGCAATCCTGTAAGCCTTATATTCCTCGCCGTATTCCTCCATAATCCCCTTCAGGTCCTCATAGCCATATCTGTTCACAACATCGTAAGCGGTAAACGATTCCCGATTGTCCATCCTCATGTCGAGAAAGGCATCGTCGTTAAAGCTGAACCCTTTTTTCCCCATAATCTGGTATGCGGAAAGACCGAGATCAAAGAGAATACCGTCTATTGATGAAACCCCTATCGATGTTAATATTGCTTTCAAATCCTTAAAATTCCCTCTGATAAGTGTTGCCCTGTCCTTAAAAACGGTCAGTTTTTCGCCTGCAATCTCCAGCGCTCTTTCATCCGCATCCAGGCCGATAAGTCTTAAATTTTTATACCTCTCCAATATAAAACTTGAATGTCCGGCCCCGCCTACTGTTGCATCAACAAAAATCTTAGTTTTTTCGCTTACAAGATTACTTGTTACCTCTTCAAGAAGAACAGGTATATGTGTGAAACCCATCAAAGACCAAGCTCTGAAACAATGTCTGCAACCTGATCAGGGTCTGAAATTGCCTTTTTAACCAATTCTTCCCATTGTTCCTGAGCCCAAATTTCTATTTTTGGACCCATACCGACAATAACCACATTCTTTTTTATATTTGCGGCTGTTTTCAAGGACTGCGGTATCAAAACCCTCCCAAGCTTATCTATTGAGCATTCGGTAATACCCGAATAAAAATATCTCAGGAAGGCCCTTGCCTCTTTTTTTATGGATCCGTAGTTGGATGTCCTGTCCTGTATGTTCAACCATTCCTGGTAAGGGTAACCCACGATACACCCGTCAAGATTCGTAAGCATGAGCCTCATGTCATAATTCGTCGAGAGAGCCTCTCTGAATTTTGAAGGGATGCTTACTCTACTCTTGTCGTCTATGGCATATTCATACCTTCCGGCAAACATTATCCCACCTTATAACACTTTTTACCACTTTAGACATTTATACTTGTAAGTGTAAATTTTGTCAAGCCTTTTTTTGTATACTGGACAAGTACTTATAAGCAGTGAATTGTAAAAGTCCATTTACAATCCAGGATACACAAAAACCCATGCCGGACAACTCATAAACGGTCAGCTCTTAGTGTCTGATGGCGGCTCAAACCTTGTTTTATTTGCATGTCACTATAAAGATGGTATAATTGAATCTCACAGGAGGGCTTTATGCGGTTCAAGCAAATAAATATTCATGCGAAAAGTTACCGTTTTCTTTTTATTCTGCTTCTATTCCTGACTTTCAGCATACCTTTGTATGCACAGGATAAAGCCACTATCATCAGGGTGGTAGACGGCGATACGTTAAAGGTAGAACACCAGGGCCAGAAAGCAACGATTAAACTCATTGGCATTGACGCCCCGGAAAGCAAATTCAGCAGAAAAGCTGAGCAAGATGCCAAACGTAACAGCGAAAGCCTTATAACGATCACTTCTATGGGAATCGATGCAACAAATTACACAAAAAGCCTGATAAAAAAAGGCGATACAGTAACAATAGAATTCGATATCCAGATAAAGGATAAATACAACAAACTATTAGGGTACATATATCTTTCTGACGGAAGAATGCTGAACGAAGAGATACTTATGGCAGGTTATGCGTATCTCACAACGGACTCTGTCAATGTAAAATATCAGGACAGATTTTTGAAAGCATATAATGAAGCAAGAGAGAATAGAAGGGGATTATGGAAGTAATGTATTCATAACCTGTAAGGGATTAACGACATGAACCATGATGATGCAGACAAAAAGAACTCAGCCGGCAGGCTAAGGGCATCCATAATGAAAGATCATAGAATTAATACGGTTGATTTATTTGCTGATTATACAGGAGGCAACTTTCATATTGTCCATGAAAGGATCAATTCATTGTCTGATATTCTTGCGTTCTTGTCCTCTCCTCCCCCCTGTCCTTCATGTAATCAACCGAAATTGACGCTGAATGAACGGTGGAACCCTAAAGAATGGCTTCTCAAGTTTTTCGGGAGAAGAGTTTTCCACTGCAGCAACTGTGGCTGGAAGCAGACTGTAAAATTACACCGGTGGGAAAGGGAGACTATAATTACCGTCTTTGCTGTCGCTCTCATTGTGATCATTTATTCCATACACTGGTTCATGTTCGGCAAATAGTAACATTTACCAAACACAGACTTTATATATACCCAAATCACTCATAATATTGTAATATAGAAAAAATATACAGGAAGGGGAAGACACCGATGAAAAAAGTAATAATAATTGTTGCAATGTTATCGTTTTTCGTTTTAAATGGTCTCACGGCAGCAGCGGAAGAGGTTAAGGAAAAAGGTAAAGCATCGTACCCTCCTTTAACGGCTACAATAAAAACAAACAAGGGTGACATAAATCTGAAACTCTTTCCCGATAAAGCGCCGCTCACCGTTTTGAACTTTGTGAACCTGTCCAAAAGAGGTTTCTACAATAATCTGGCTTTCCATAGGGTAATTCCAAATTTCATGATCCAGGGGGGTTGTCCATTGGGCACCGGCACAGGCGGCCCGGGGTATCAGTTCAAAGACGAATTCTCGCCCGAGTTGAAACACAACAGGGCCGGCATACTCTCAATGGCAAATGCGGGACCAAACACTAACGGGAGTCAATTCTTTATCACCCATGTCCCGACACCATACCTGAACAATAAGCACACTGTCTTCGGAGAAGTGATTGACTCAAAAGATCAAAAAGTTGTCAATAGCATTGTGGTAGGAGACAAGATCATCACAATTGTAATTGAAGGAGATTATACAAAATTAGCAGAAAACTACAAAGAACAACTCGAACAATGGAACAAGGTGCTGGATAAAAAGTAGCTCTTAACATAAACCTTTTCCATTTTGTTATTTTATCTTATTGACAGCGTAAAACTGAGGATTACGGATTAGTCGGGGTATCCCGGGCGTTTAACTGCTAAAGTAATACCGGATGTACCTATTCATTGTCATGTGCCTCATGATTGGACAAAGCTTAGAACTGTAGGTTAATATATATTTGGTTTTGAAATAGTTTTAAAATGGAATCATCAATTTTTGTTTGATTATTGTCAAACCATTACTTTAATTTGGAGGTGTATATGGACTTATATAATGAAATAGCAAAGGTTGCATACGACATTTTCGAAAGAGAAGGGCACGTACACGGAAGACACCTTGAGCACTGGATTGAAGCCGAGATTATCGTAACGACAAAATATGAAGAAATGAACAAAGACCGGCAAAACGATACGAAAGCATCAAAACCGAAAAAAAAGACCGCAACAAGGACAGTAGTAAAAAAGAGCAAAACCAAACCAAAAACGGCAGTAAAAACTACTTCCAGGTCAAAGGCGAAAAAAACATCATAGCAATAGCTCAATACGTAATGATGCTTTTTGGATAATACCAGTGAAAAATTATTTCTTTTCTATTTCAAGCATCCGATTTGTAGTTGATATTTACACGTACCTCACTATTTTCTCTTCTTAGCAGGCATCTTTGTCTCGCAAGGTATTTTCGTCTGGCAAAGTCCGCAGCTTGGCGTTGTAACTGCATACCCCTCATTGACAGCAGGCACAACCACTTCACGGATGAATTTAAAGCACAGATCTTTATTGTGACCATCTGATGTAATTGCACCTGCCGGACAACGTTTTATACACAGCCCGCAGGCATTTGAGCTGTAGAACAAGCAATAGTCGTAAGCGCCTCCATAAGGTCTTGCTGTGGGTTTTAACTTCAATTCTGTAACAACGCTTCCACAACGATGAGCTATGCCTTTTTCAGTGATAAGACCGTCGCTTAAGCTGAATGTTCCCAAACCTGCAGCATATGCAGCATGCCTTTCAGACCAGGAAGAAGCATGTCCCACAGGAGGTGAGTATATACGCTTCCATTTACTGCTTAACGAAGGCGAAACGCTCCTGTACCCCATATCCGTTAAAAATGAAATCATGTGAGATCTTAGTGCATCGTTGAAGGCTTCACCATAATACCTGGCATGAGCCCATTCAATAGATGGAAATTTTGTTTGGGTCCTGTTGCACATAAGGACATTTTTGTTTATCGGCAAGACCCAGCATATCACAGTGCCGCCGTTAAAACTATCTACACCGAACTCTGCTTCAAAAAATTCTTTTGGTGTGAGATGAAAATCTCCTATGATGTTTTTATATCTCTCAAAAAGTGGGTCGGATGCATCTGCAAAACCAATCAAGGGTTTGCTGAAGTACCTCCCCTTGGATGTTTTTTGATGATTGAGTATGGAAAAAGCAGTATATTTAACTATTTCGCCTTCAACCGACATGTTGATCTGCGGTATTTCATAAGAACCACGCTTCTTCACAGGCATATTGAATATCGGATTAAATATTGTTATTTATTAATGCCCGGGACGGGAATCGAACCCGTACAGCCGCGAGGACCGAGGGATTTTAAGTCCCTTGCGTCTACCTATTCCGCCACCCAGGCATTACTACTTTATATAATAGGAAAACCCTTCAAAGTCAACATTCAAATTGAATCGCAACTTGTTCTGAAATAATATTTTCAGTTCCCTGACTAAAAAAGCTTGACAGCCAAAATCCGTTTGTGCTAAATAATCATACATTATGATTAATAAGGCAATAAGAATGGAAAAAATCAACTGGATATGGTGGTGGCAAATATCATAGGTATGAAACCGTAAATATTTGGCCACGGGCGGTTTCATGCTGTCCGTGGCCTTTTTCGTTTTATAAGGCCATGGGTAAAAACTCATGGCCTTATTGTTTTTTTTGCATTAAACTATACAGTTAACAGCTAACCACGAATAGCTGTTTTACAAAAGGAGGACCAATGCTGCTTTCGGACAGAGTAATGAGTGTAAGGCCATCGGGTGTCAGGAAGATATTCGACCTTGCAAACAAGGTGGAGAACCCCATCGATCTGAGTATTGGCGAACCCGATTTCGATATACCTGACCCTGTTAAGAAAGAAGGGATTAAATGGATCGAAGCCGGATTTAACAAATATACCTCTTCGGGCGGCATCCCCGAATTAAGGGCAAAGGTACTCCACTACCTCAGAAAAAGAGGGATAATCTGCGATGATGTTATCATAACAGCAGGGGTAACGGGTGGCTTACTTCTTGCCCTCATGGTGACGCTGAACCCCCTCGATGAAGTTATAATACCTGATCCATATTTTGTCCTTTATGAATATCAGGTGATGCTCCTCGGCGGCAAACCTGTTTTTTTCGATACATACCCTGATTTTTCATTAAAGGAGGAGGCGTTAAGAGGAGCTATAACAAATAAAACGAAAATAATTTTAATCAACAGCCCCAATAATCCTACCGGAATGGTAAATTCAAAGGAAGAACTCAACATGGTGGTAAGAGTGGCAAAGGAAAAAAATATCCTTGTATTTTCAGATGATATCTATGATAAATTCGTGTATGATAATGGTGTGGAACAGGTTCATCTGGGGCAGCTTTACGATAAAACCATCACGTTCGGCGGTTTTTCGAAAACATGGGGCATGACAGGCTGGAGAATAGGGTATGTAGCCGGGCCAAAAGAACTCATACAGTGCATGGTAACGATGCAACAATATGCATTCAGCAGCATCAACTCCATTGCACAGAAAGCAGCGCTCTATGCCCTCGACTATAATACGGACTCGCTCATCGATGGCTATAGAAGAAAAAGAGACCTCATATATGAGGGGCTGAAGGATAAATATCGAGTTGTGAAACCCAATGGGGCATATTTTATCTTTCCTGAGGTGCCGGGCGGCAATGGAGACAAGTTTGTAGAAAAGGCACTGAAAAACAACTTGTTTATCATACCCGGAAGTGTCTTTTCGGCAAAGAAATCTAACGTCCGCATCTCCTTTGCGGCAAGTGAGGAAAACCTATTGAAAGGAATAGAGATTTTAAGGAAAATGGCATAATGAAAATCAGGTTAGAGGTCAAAAGTCAGAGGTCAGGGTTGAAGCCTGAATTAAAAACCTATTCCGTTCTGTCATATCGCAATATAACCCAAAGGGAAAATAATTATGTATGAGAATGAATGTAAAATACTGATCGACAATGGTGTTCGGCTCATATACACAACGGACAGATCAATCGGAAACACGCTTAAGATGTTTAAGGGCGCTTACCCATCATTTCATTATGAAGTATCAACAAATGAAAAGATCGCTTACGAACTTGCCTTGGCCGGCAGTATTTCGTCAAAAAGAACGGCCTGTATATTCTCAACCGAAGAGCTTTATGAAGCCCTTGATCCGCTTATGAGTTCTGCATATACCGGTGTGGTCGGGGGACTTGCTGTCTTATGCATGAAGGATACGGAGGAAGAGGTCACCCCATTAGGACCATTTTCAAAGCTCCCCGTTATCGTATCAGAGGATCCTGATTCACTGAACCGGACTATGGAATACGCATACTACATATCGGAAAAATACCAGATACCTTTGATTGTACAGGCAACAACAGATGGGAGCCAGGGGTCGGATGGTAAAAACTCAAAACTCAAAACTCAAAACTTAAAACCGGGTTTTTCACATTTTGAGAAGGATCCCGGCCGTTGGGCTGCAACACCAAAATTCAGGTTTCAGCTGCATAAGCTCCTCAATGAAAAGACGGAAAAGATAAGAGCGGAATTTGAGCAGTATGAAGGCAACACGAAAACCATCCATGGGAGCAAAACCGGGATTATTACCAATAAACGGGAATTTCTGGAGTTTTACTCTGAAGATACGAATGTGCTGTACCTCTCTACCGTTTATCCGCTGCCCGTAAACCTCGTAAATACTTTTATTGACGGGGTGGAAGAGGTATATGTGATTGAAGGAGAATATCCGGTTATTGAACTGCAAATTCCGGACATGACAAAAGTAAAGGCGGAACACATAAAATACGCGTCCAAAAGGTCAAAGCCGGAAGAAACCATGTATGGCTTTGAAGTGGTAAGGGATAAGCTTGGGGCCGCATCTTCAATAAATATGACACACGGGATAAAGAAACTGGAACCACACAGAAAAATACTTGCCATAACATTTGAGGACCACTTTTTCCATTCCGGCATGCCGGCTTTTGTAAACACTATTTATAATGATTCATCCTATGTGCTCCTGATTCTGACAAATGAGAGAGAAGAAGAGATCAAGCGCATTTTGGGCGGATTTGGTTTTCATAACTACCACCATATAGACGATGCTTCTGAGATAAAAAACTTCGATAACAGGGAAGAATTAACCGTGCTGTTCTACAGAGGAATTGTATGATGAATGCAAAACCATTGCGAATCGCGAAAGTCGAATCGCAAATTGAATATCAGGATCCGTTAACCGGTAACTATTTACTACTTACTGTTCACTGTTCACTATTCACTAATAACAGGGGTATTTATGAAACTTGAAATCGTATGCACAGGTATAGGGGGAAGGGGGGTCATCCTTGCAACAACAATCCTTATAGAGACTGCAATCAAGACAGGTCTTGAAGCCATGGCTTCAGACGAATACGGGATGAGTCAGAGGGGTGGCTCAGTCGTTTCACTTATAAAAATAGGGGGCTGCAAAAGCCCGCTCATAGGAAGGGAAAACGCCGATATATTGCTCTCTTTCGAAGAAAGCGAGTTTTATCGAAATCTTATTTTTTTAAAAAGGGGTGGCACAGCTGTTGTAAATACACGCAAAAAATCTCTTTCTGGTGGAATCGGAAACCTTTTGAAAGGAAGAAATATCCGGTGTCATTTAGTCAATGCAGACGAAATTGCCGGGCAGAAGGGGTCAATGCAGGCCTCAAATATGGCCCTTCTGGGGTATTTCTCATTTCTTAAACAGGGGCCGTATACATTTCAAGCCATAGAGGAGACAATAAAAGAAAAAACCAAGGGGAAGTTTGTTGAGAAAAACCTGGAGGTCTTTAGAGCCGGTTACGAAAATGCCGTACAAGGTTCAAAACTCGAGATTTTCGAATATAGAGCACAGAACTTAAAACCCTGAACTATTAAGGGCGGAGGTAATTTGATGAAGAAGATTGTTATAGATAAGGGGAAATGCAAGGGCTGTATGCTTTGTACATATTTCTGCCCCAAAAAAATCCTCCTTATCTCCAATATGGTGAATCAGGATGGTTATAAGGTTGTTACCTGCATTGATGAAGATGTATGCATCGGCTGTTTGGGCTGCGCTCATATCTGCCCTTCCGCGTGTTTCGAAGTATATAAAGAGCAACCCATATTAACAGGAGGTTGAATATGGCATATATGAAAGGGGCTGAAATCATCGGGGAATCGATCCTTCAGCTTGGCGTCGAAAAAGTGTACGGATTCCCCCATCCTCCGGTGAGCGAACTTCACGAATATCTTGCAAAAAAAGAGGTCTTTCTCCCGGCATTGTCCTTGAGAGAGGCGGCTTCCACGTCCCTTGGCCTTTCCCTTGCCGGAAAAAGGACATTTATCATTACATCCGGAACAAATATCCACGATGTTCAGGAGGCTGTTTCTTACGCGATGAGCTTTGAAATACCGCTGTCAATTATCCACGTGGGCAGAAGCCTGCCGGGCCTTGGCAATCCATATCCCTACCAGGGGGACTTCGATATATTGACGGGCGGAGATTTCCCGCCATTGGTATTCAGCCCCGCCAGTCTTGAAGAAATTCCCCTACTCCTCGGCAAAATGGTTGCTCTTGCTGAAAAATGCAGAGTTCCTTCGGTTTTCTACATAGACAGCGCCCTGTTCCATATGACGGGAGACATTGACGTAAAGGTCATGGCAGAGCCCCGAGTGTGGGGTTTTGCGGATAAAGATGTGGAATATTTTACGTCTGTGCATCTTGATGTGGCCGTCATGGAAAAAAAGATGTTTTCACTCATTGAAAAATTTAACAAGATTCAGGCAGAAGCCTTATGCGAATCATACAAAATGGAAGACGCTGAGTATGCTATTTGTGCATATGGCATATGCGGATATATTGCAAAAAATTTGGTGGACCTGTTTAGGGCATCGAAGAAAAAGACCGGCCTTTTGAGACCTGTTACATTATCGCCATTTGTTAATTTAAAAGAGCGTATGCAGGGCATGAAAAAAATTTTCGTAATTGAAATGAGCAATGGGCAGCTTACGGGACACATGAAACAATATCTTGTCAACATGGAAATTATCCCGTATTGTACCTATGGAGGACTTTTACCTGAACAGGAAAATCTGTTTAAGTTTATAGAGGAGTCATTATGATGGAACAAGCAAGGAAGATCGAGAAGGTATATGGATATCCTTCATTGCTCGCAGATAAAAAAACACATTTCTGTCCGGGATGTTCTCACGGGATACTATCAAAGGTCATTTCTGAAGTAATTGCGGAGATGGGCTTGAGAGAAAGCGCTATTGGCGTGTACGGTGTCGGCTGCGCCGTATTGATGTACGATTACCTGAAGATGCGTGGCGCCGCAGCATTTCCAGGGGGTGCAGCAGGTGTGGCATCAGGTTTAAAACAAGGCTTTCAGGATAAACTTATTTTCACATATCAGGGGGAAGGTGATATAATTTATGATGTTTCCGCGCTTTTGGGTGCGGCCATGCGTGGAGAGAAAATCACAGTGATTTGTGAAAATAATTTCAATATGGGTATATCCGGCGGTGCATTAAGTCCAACAACGCCTGTTGGTATTTCAACAACCAGTGCCCCTTCGGGACGGGAAGTTATGAAGCATGGTTTCCCTATAAGAATTGCGGAGCTTTTAGCGGGGATGAAAGGCGTGAGCTATCTGGCAAGGGGATCAACCCATTCTCCCGGGGCTGTGAAAAAGGTCAAAAGCATGATAAGGAAGGCCTTCACCATGCAGATGTATGGAACCGGTATGGGTTTCATTGAGATTATCGGTATGTGCCCGACAAATATGCATCTTCCGCCGATAGAAGCGGCGCAGAGGGTAAGAGAAATCCTTGAGGAGCTGCCTACCGGAGAACTTAAATGATTGATAAAAAACATCTGAAACTTGAAGTACAAAATTCTGAACGATTTCAAAATTTAAACATCAAATGCTTAAAGCGATTGGAATTTTTGAATATTTGTGCTTGTTTAGGATTTAGGTGTTGGCGCTTGGAATTTCCTGTCCGGGAGGTTTTGTCATGAGGGAAATTCATTTTATCAAGGATCGCTGCGTCGAATGCGGCGCCTGCAAAGCAGCATGTATAGCGGAACATCAAAAAAATCATACGATATATGATACAATTTCACTAATGCCCATGGCAAAAAAGAGGTTATCCGGTAATCTGTTGAATTCAATGGACGACGTGTTGCCCCATCCCGTAAGGTGCGTACACTGTGAAGAACCGGTTTGTGTGGAAGCATGTATTTCCGGCGCAATGAAAAAAACAGACAACAGGGTAAACAGTAAGTGGGGGCAGTGTGTGGGATGTTTCATGTGTGTAATGACGTGTCCTTACGGTGCAATACTCCCTTTTTTCGGAAAGGCGATAAAATGTGACCAATGTCTTTTTACTGAAAAGCCTGCATGCGTGAGGGCATGTCCCCACAATGCAATTGTTTTTATGGAGGAGGATGAGTTTTCAAGAGCCAACCGGAAGATGAAACAGCATGAGAGCCCTCAAAGAGAGGCGCCGCTTATGAGAGCAAAGTATTAATAAAACGAGGTAAAGATAATCTCCAAAACAAGGGAAAGTACCTGCCTCACATGATTAAGGCCCAATACCTGATTATTGGAAATGGTGTATCCGGTATGCATGGTGCTTATTTTATCCGAAAATTAGACAGAAAAGGAAATATTACAATTTTAACAAATGAAGCAACACCTTTTTATTCAAGACCTCTCATAATCGATGTAATGACAGGCAAAAAGAGAAAAGATGACCTTATCATCCTGGACGAAAAAAAACACAATATTTATGGTTTTGACCTTAAAAAAGATGTAACAGTGTTTCATATTGATACAAAAAAGAGACAGGCGGGCACATCAGTAGGAGACGTGAAGTATGAAAAACTTCTCATAGCAACCGGTGCCCTTCCAAAGAAAACCAATTTCGAAAGAGACGGAATTTTTTATCTCCGTACTGCCGATGATGCAGAGCGGATTGGCAGATACCTCAAAAAGGTTAAAAAGGCAATCGTCTATGGCGGGGGACCCATAGGGATAAAGACTGTATACGGACTTCTTTCCATGGGTATTCATGTGGATGTCATAGTAAGCTCATCGCATATCCTTTCACGCGCTCTGGATAGAAAGGCATCCATTTGTTTTCAGGAGATTTTTGAGAAAAACGGTGTATCATTTTATTGTAACAGAGAGATAAAGGATATTATTTGGAAACGAGGCTTAAAAGGAATTGTCACGAACCGGGGTGAAGAAATACCCGGAGACATTGTGATTGCAGGAAAAGGAGTCAAACCCGATATCGGTATTGCACAGGATGCGGGCATCATGACAGACAAGGGTATAATTGTAGATGATACGATGAGAACAAATATTGACAATATCTTTGCTGCCGGCGATGCGGCACAGGCGTCTTCAGCAGAAAGCGGAGAACAAAGAGCGGAAAACAGGGGAAAAAAGAAGGTAGTTTCGCTATGGCATGTCGGCGCATCGCAGGGGAAGACCGCAGGATGCAACATGGCCGGTCAAAGCAGAATCTATGAAGGCTCGGTCAGTTCGAACAGTGTTGAATATTTTGGCGTAAAATGCATATCCATGGGGATTGTAGAGGGAGAGGGATATGAGGAGATCGTTTTTGAGGAAGGCCGGATTTACAAAAAATATCTTTTTAACGGAGAAACGCTTGTTGGCGCCGTCCTTCTCGATAATATTGAAGGCGCCGGCCTCCTGCTCAACGCCATCAGAACGGGTATTCCTATAAAAAACAGCATCTTACAGATGCACAATACGAAGTCCGCAATCTGCAATGAAGTTAACATGGAGGTTTTATTTTGAAAAAGACTCACTCTGAAGTGATGATCGGCAATTATGCTATCGCAAGAGGGCTTGTTGAGGCCGGTGTGGAGCTTGCAGCGGCATATCCCGGTACCCCGAGTTCCGAGATTTTACCCGGCATCATGGAATTCAAAACAAGAGAAAAGAAAAATATCCATACGGAATGGTCCACCAACGAGAGATGTGCCTTTGAAGTTGCTTTCGGAGCAGCCATGTCGGGCAAAAAGGCCGCCTGCATGATGAAGCAGGTAGGACTGAATGTGGCGTTTCCGTCTTTTCTTGGCGCAAAAAGGAAAGCAATTAAAGGCGGATTCGTCATTGTTTCCTGTGATGACCCCGGACCCCAGTCTTCACAGACGGAGCAGGACACAAGGCTTATTGCCACACTTTTAAACATCCCCGTATTTGACCCTTCTTCACCCAAAGAGGCCGGTGATATTGCCTTTTACGCAATGAAATATTCATATGAACATAAGGTCCCTGTGTTAGTGAGGTCTACCCACAGGGTAAGCCATGCGAGAGAAATCATAACCATGTATCCGTCAGGCACAAGAAAAGTGGCATTGGATGAAGGAATATCCCGACATAGCGTAGAGGATTCAAAACTGAACGCTAAACGCTATCCGTTATCCGCTAAACTCGGCATTGTGGCTTCCGGTATGAGTTTTTCCATTGCAATGGATGTCATTTCCGAACTCAACATTGCCCAACTGATACCCATCTATAAAGTTGTTAAGATCAACCCTGTTGACCCTGAAATGTATGATTTTGCGGATAACGTTGATAAAATTCTGGTTCTCGAAGAAACCGACAGCGTATTGGAAGCAATAGTCCATAGAGGAGACAAAGTCTTCGGGAGGAGAAACGGTTATGTCCCTGTGGCAGGAGAACTTACATATGATATTATAAGAAATATTATTGAACAGATCATGGAGGAAATGGGGATTGGAAACAAAACATTTTCCCCTGACCAATCGATAGAAGAATCGCTGAAAGACATACCCTTTTCCGCCAGACCCCCCAAGCTTTGCGCCGGTTGTCCCCATAGGGCATCATTCTTCGCCATGCGCTATGCCTATCCGGAGGCAATTTTTCCCGGTGACATAGGATGCTATACACTGGGTGTTTCCATGGGGGCCGTTGACACCTGCATCGATATGGGCGGGGGAATAAACCTTGCTTCCGGTTTCTTCAACACCTGCAATCAGGATGAAGCGTTTATCCCCATCATCGCATCGATCGGGGATTCAACTTTTTTTCACGCAGGCCTTGAGCCTCTCTATAATGCAGTGAAAACGGGGAAAAGGTTCATCCTTGTAATTATGGACAACAGCACCACTGCCATGACCGGCATGCAGCCGACACCACAGACAGGTATAACAGCGGATGGCACAAAAACGCATTCGATGAAAATAGAGGATGTGGTCAAGGGTTTCGATATTGATTTCATAAAAATTATAGACCCCTATGACATACCCCTCTTGATAGAAACGATCAGGGAAGCTCATGCCTATCTTGCATCGGACGGGCATTCTGCGCATAAACCTGCAGTGGTTATTGCGAGAAGAGAGTGCCTGCTTTCTGCAAAGGGAAAACGCGAGGCCCTGCTCAATGCCATCAATATTGAGCGGGACTGTATCGGGTGCAAAAGCTGTATCAACCTCTTTGAGTGCCCTGCCCTCATATTTAACGATGAGAAGCAAAAGGTCACCATCGATGAGGGGCTTTGCACACATTGTGGTATGTGCCTTCTTGTATGCACAATGAACAGGCAGGGCAATGGCCTCTTCAGGTTTCACGACAGCTATTTCTTAAAGCATAAATTACAGCATTAAGTCATTATCATTAGCTGTTAGCGCTCAGTTTAAATATTAAAAAACTCGATGTATAAAATCAGGATAAAGAGACAAAACGTATAGATGAATGAAATCGAATCAGGAACCAATGCGCTCCTTTTTTTCTGCTCTCCGCTTTCGACTCTGTCTGTCATCATTATAACAAAAGATACGAAGGAACTGTTGAGGGCGCTCTTACATTCCATAAGGCATGACAGTTCACTTCAGCCTTACCTCAAAGAGATAATCATCATCGATAATGCCTCCACCGACGGAACGGATAATATGGTAAAAGATGAATTCTCCGGGGCAACTTTCGTCAGAAACGGGGAAAACAATGGTTTTGCAGCATCGGCAAATATTGGCGTCATACGCTCAACAGGCGAGTATATCCTTTTTTTGAATTCCGATACCCTTCTGGTAGAGGGTGAAATGCTGAAGATGTTGAAATTTATGGAAGATCAAAAAGATACGGGCATCTGCGGCCCTCAGCTCGTTTACCCCGACATGAAACCGCAACGTTCTTTTGCGTTCAGGCCTTCTCTGCTCCTTGAGGTAGTACCGAAGTCTATCCTGGAGGTTATGCATCCGGATAAGTATGCACGCAGAAATCAGGAATATCCAGCCCCGATTGAAGTGGATTCTCTTATCGGTGCAGCAATAATGGTAAGAAGAAAGGCCGTTGAGCTGACAGGGGGATTTGATGAGCAATTCTTCTTTTTTCTTGAGGAAACTGATTTGTGCATCAGGGTCAAGGAGAAAGGCCAAAGGATTATTTTTTTTCCTGACGCTGATGTTATACATTTACAGGGTGGGACAGTGAGACAATCCTGGATTAAAGGGAGGATTGAATATAACATATCCCTTCACAAATTTATAAAAAAACACCACAACTCTCTGTATTATTTCATCTTTAGTTTCATAAGGTTACTGAAATGTTTTACAATACTCATTATTTATTCAATACTGCCCTTTCTCCTCATTTCGGAGAAGGCGAGAATGAAATACCAATACTATTTTCGTCTATTGTTCTGGCATATGAGAGGACACCCCGACAAAGGAGGATTGCGTATTAACTTTCCAGTACAAAAATCACTTCAAGGGTAATCCTGTACTCCACAATCTTTCCATCTTCTACCTTACAGCGATAATCCTTGACTTTCAGGCCGGTTATACCTCTTAATGTTTTCGCAGCGCGCTTAAATCCTACCGCTATTGCGTCCTCGAAACTTTCCGGAGAACCTGACACAACCTCTGTTATCCTTGCTACCCTGCCTTCAGACCTCATAAAACCTCCTTCCGATTTTAAAACCTTACATTGTCATTACAAAGATTTCTTTATAAAAAGCTAACAGGAAGAAAAAGATGTGTCAATACTAAAAAGAATTATCTCAAAATAGCTTATGCTTTGAAGAAGTAGAATAAAAAATGTTGTCAAACGCAATTACATGTTATATAAAGAGACAATGATCCGTATTCTTACCATTGTCCTGTTGCTGTTCCCTTTTTTTGCAGCAGCAAATGATGCCATCACAGCCCCTTCATACGTCCTGGTAGAAAAAGACTCGTTCCAGGTGATCTCCGGTAGGGATTATCACAAAAAGCTGGCGCCTGCAAGCACAACAAAGGTCATGACAACAATAGTTTCACTGGAAAAACTGAACGGCAATGAAACAATAAAAGCGGACAGCAAAGTGCTTTCGATACCTGCTTCAAAGTTGAGTCTTGAACCGGGCCGGGAATATAATGCTATCGACCTGATAAAAGGCACAATGGTAAAATCCGCAAACGATGCTGCTTATGTACTTGCCGTCCATATAGGCGGGGATGAGAATAGTTTTGCCCGCATTATGAATGAAAAGGCCAGGGAAATAGGCGCTTACAACACACACTTCGAGAATGCCTCGGGTCTTCCTGATAATAATCAGTGTACAACCGCTTACGACCTCGCACTCATACTTAGATATGCCTTGTCAAATGAAAGATTCAAGGAAATAGCTGCAACAAAGTATTTTTCATTTCAGGAAGGAGCAAGGAATGTAAGGTACAAAAACCATAACAGGTTTTTATTCTGTTTTGAACCTGCCATTGCCGGAAAAACCGGTTTTACAAGGATGTCGAGGCATTGTTATGTGGGGGCTTTTGAAAAAAACGGAAAAGTGTATATTCTTGCTCTCCTCGGCAGCAATAATTTATGGGGTGACGCTGTTAATATATTAAAAAACCTATATGAAGAACTTCCCTCCGACAGAGAGATAAGATTGGCAAAATCATGCTCTGTCAAGCTCACTTCATACAAAGCGAAAAAAGAGAAGAAACCGGTTGCAAAGAAAAAGGCAAAAAAGTCAAAGTCAACAAAGAAAAATAAAACCAGAACTTAAGCATCTCAATGAAGTTTAAACTTTTTGTATTAATCTTGCTTCTCCTGTCATTCCCCTTTACACTATTCGGTTTAACTATAGAAGAGGAAAAAAAATACGGGAAAGAAATATTTCTTGAGATTGCCAAGTCTGTACCTGTCAATAATGATCCTTATATCTCGATCTATGTGAAGACCATAAAAGACAAGCTAGAGCGCAATGCAAACCTGCCTTTTCCAATTGTATTAACAGTCATTGACTCCCAAACAGCAGATGCGTTCGCAACAATCGGCGGTTATGTATTCATCACTACCGGCCTGATCGCGATGTGCGACAAGGAAGAGGAACTTGCAGGCGTATTGGCACACGAATTCGCTCATGTATCGAAGCGTCATATTGCAAAAAGACTTGAAAAAGAAAAGTATATTAATATTGCATCGATTGCAACTTTGCTTGCAGCGATACTCATCCCTGATCCAAACGCAAAAGGTGCAATACTTACCACAGGGATGGGGTCTGCCCAGGCGCTATCTCTTAAATACTCACGTGAAGACGAAGATGAAGCCGACAAGGTGGGTTCCATCACAGCCGACAAAACCGGGTATGGCGGTCTTGGCACTGCGGATTTTTTACGGAAATTGAGGGCCGGAGGCGGCGATAAGGTGCTACCTCAATATCTGCTGACACACCCTTATCACGATGAGAGGATTATAAAAATAGAAAGCATGTGGCAACGAAAAAAAATAGATATTGATACAACTTTTTTCCCCTATCTGGTTGCACGGTCTAAGATTCTCCACAAAGATGCGCGGGGCAGTTCTGAAGATATATGGTTAAATAAGTATGCTAAGGATAAATCCGATCCTGTAAATATTTACGGCGCTTCGCTCATGTATGCAATGAAGGGTGATGTCAATAAATCGGTGGATACAATAACAGAGGTGGATTCGCCCTATAAAAATATGTTTCTCGGTGAGATGCTGGTAGACGCCCACAGGTTCAAGGAAGCAACGGAAGTTCTGAAGAATGAAGCTAATCCCATATCACGGTTTTACCTTGCAATGGCATACGAAGGCGCCGGGGACAGAGATGCGGCGATAAATGTCTTTAGTGAGATATTGCGCTATGGTAATATATACCCTGAAATTTATTACCGGTATGGTATGCTTCTCGGTAGAACAGGTCAGGAAGCGGGAGGGCATGAATATCTAGGAAGGTTTTATCTGGAAACAGGAAGGCTTGATTTGGCAAGAACACATATTGAGAAGGCAATTGCCATGTATGGCATTAACTCAAGAGAAGCGGCAAACCTCATGAGGATACTCGATAGCATGAAAGGAGAGCCCCCACGCTCAAAAAAATAAGCACAAATCCCAAGCTCCAATATTCTTTAAGTTCAATCCGGGAAATAAATTACCAAGCTTAAAATGCAAGGATCAACTATCTATGTGTTCAAGCAAATATTTCTGCCTTACCTTTTTCAAGCTTCTGAAAATATTCTTTTTCACGTTTTTGTTGTGTTTATGCAGTTCCTCAATTATGCCTTTTACAAGGGTTCTTTTTGATGTTTTGCTATTCGGACATGCAGATGCAATAACCGGCAGTTCAAGCCTGGATGCAAGCCGGGCTATTTCTTTTTCTTCCACATAGGCAAGCGGCCGTATAATTGCCAGTTCACCACCGAACATCTCCTGATAAGGCGTCATAGTTGCAATCTCACCATTGAAAAAGAGATTTAAAAGCATCGTTTCGATGATGTCGTCCATGTGGTGGGCAAAGACTATTTTTGTGCACTCCTTCTCTCGTGCAAGATTAAAAAGGGTTTTTCTCCTGTTCCAGCTGCACCAGAAACAATCAAAGTTTTCTTCTTTGTCCCAGCCCCTTGGGGGCTGTGCAATGATGTAAGGAATCGATTCCTTTTCAAAATGGCCGGTAAGTATATCTTTGTTAACCCAGTCGAATCCCATATCGACATGGCATGCAATAATTTCATAATCAATGGGAACGAATTTAATTCGCTCCTTCATAATGCGCAGGAGGCACAGACTATCTTTGCCCCCTGATACAGCCATTAATACCCTATCTCCCTCTTTTAACATCCGGTAGTCCCAGATGGCCTTCCCCACCTTTTTTGACGTGAAATAAGTGAGCCTGTCCGGCATCATAAGAGAGATTCTGCAAGCTTTACGGCTTTCTCCTTAAACTCGTCCTTCACTGCACCTTTTTCTATGCACCCTGTTGCTTCAACGCTGCCGGCATAGGATATGCCGAGAAGGCCAAATATTCTCCTGAACATATCTTTTGAGGGCGAAAATGTATCATCATCTTCGTCAGCACATGTCATGATGGTAACAGCCCTTTTTCCCTTGATACGCGAATTGTATTCCATATCAAAGAAGGCTATCGACCTGTCTATGACTACCTTCAACTGGCTGGATGGGGCAAACCAGTAAACCGGTGAGGCATATACGATAAGATCCGATTCGGTGATATATTTCCTGATATCTTTCATGTCATCGTTGATCTTGCATATTCCTTTAGGGAGGCATGTAAGGCAACCCTGGCAGGGCCTTATGTTAAGGTCATTCAAATAGATTGTCCTTACATCGCAGCCTCTCCCTTTCAAGGTTTGTGCGAACACCCGGACAGGCAGAATCGTGTTGCCATCCTTCCTTGGACTTCCAAACAGAATGATTGCTTTCATTGAAGCGCCTCCTGAAAAGATTAATATTATTGCATTCGTGTTAATATTATAATATACGTTCCCTATTTTCAATGAATATGCATTCCGGGTTCAGGACGCTTGATAAATAACCTTTCTGATTATTACCTATTATGGATTTTGCTTAAATTCAGCGTAAAACCCGATTAAGGTAATATCGAATAAGACGTGAAAAGTTCTTATGGAAACATGGATAATGACGGATTAAAACGGATGAACGGTATTTATCATTATTGCAAATGGTGTTTGAAAAGATTTTAATAAAACAATGATTGATTGAAGGAAGGTGTTATGGTAGATGCATGGATTAGAGAAATTAAAGGCAAGTGTGATCCCCAATCGGTTGGAATGATCCTTGCACACAACGGCATTGTAAGGGCAAGCTCAAAAGAGGGAAAACCGGTGAAAGGGATGAGGCTTTCTTTTGACGGTGCTAAGTTATTGGCCTGTACCGATGAGATGAAAAAAAGGGATGGCATAGCAGAAATCAAGGTATGGATTAATGAGGGTATGTTAAGTGTTGGAGACGACATTATGTATGTCCTTGTTGCCGGAAGATTTAGAACGGACGTATTGCCTGTTCTCCAGGAACTTCTTTCAAAAATCAAGAAAGAAATCGTCAGGGAGGAGGAAATGCATTAAAGGGGGCATGGGATCATAAGTATTTGACGCGGTCCGGCACTTTTGCAGGATGTCCGATTTCCGGAAAAACCGGCCCGCTTTGACCGGAAAGTCATCCCTGAACAACGGATGCACACAAAGGGGTCCGGTTTGATAGGGACAACTTCACTTTTTGTTATTGTAATTTGGCCATCAATTATTTATCCTGCGCAGCAACTGCCGGGATTCCCGCAGGAATTGGGGGATCCGCAGCAACTTCCAGGGCTGTCTGCCATATAATTGCGGCTTGAAGTCGAAGTATTATGGGCTGATAACAGTTTTTCGAGATTATCACTGTTGCACGATTTACAGTGCAATGCTTCGTCATTTCCGAACACTATGAATTCGCTTATCTCTCCACATTTTCCACACTTATACTCATAGATCGGCATATTTTCCTCCTGATTTTACAAACCTTTTGTATTTATTCTTCTTTATTCTTAATCCTTAATTAGTGCCCGCATCCGCCCTGATGCCCCTTGCATGTATGGTGCATAGTGAGTTCCGGAAGCTTGTTTTCCGCTAATAAGTTAAGATTGTCTTTCACGGTGCCGGCAACAGATCTGAAGACCTTTATCCCGTCCGCATTGAGTTTCATTAAAGCACCTGCCCCTATGCCACCCACAACTACAGCATCTACAGACTCTCCTCCAATGGCCTTAATCGGGCTGCACGCCCCATGGGCATGATCCGCATCCCTGTTGCTTATGCTTACTGCCTTTTGAAGTTCCGTATCAACAACAATGAATGATGGTGCAGAACCAAAATGGTTAAATACAGTGCTGCTGATACCTTCGTCATGTTGTACCGCAAAACATACTTTCATTGATTAGCCTCCGTTTTTAACATCAAATTCCAATAACCGGTTTTGGAATTTGATGTTTGATTATTTCCTTTCTCATTTCACTTTTCACTTTTCACGCTCCCAATTACAGGGGCTTGCCCGCGGGAATCTATTTGAAGCGCCTTTCCGTTAGTGATAGCATCGGCAACTTTTCGTCTCGCACCATCTAAAATGCGGCCAAAAGTCGCCCTGGAAATACTCATCTTTTCCGCCGCCTTATCGTGATAAAGCCCTTCATAATCAGCAAGCCGTATTGCCTCGAATTCATCCATGTTTAAGCAGACCTCTTCAAGCTGAACGAGAGGGATACCCTTTGGTTTAAAATATGAGCTGTTTGGAGAACAATTGATGCATCTGCACTTTTTTGGCCTCGACATGTTTATATTATAAGCATATGTTCATAATAAAGTCAAGGTTTGCATCACTGGAAATTCGTAACGAAATTTTAACATGCCGGCAAAAGTTTTTCTCTCACTACGGGAGGGAAACAATAAAAAAAGGATGGGCAATTTCATACCGTTGAGTTGCCATCATATGCTTAATCATATCAGCATCTCGACAGCTTGTACCATATATTCACGTTTTTGACGCCCGACCCTGTATGCATATAATGTTTTCATATTTCTACATTCAGCATGTTTATCCTGCCAAATAACATAGTTGTTTTTATTAAAGAATAAAGACTGTTGAATGATGAATAAAAAAATTGTTGACACCGGTGAAGCAAATCAGTAAAATTTTTCCGGGTTCGGAAGCAATATTATACTTCCGGAGGTTGAATAAAAATGATGGTCGGGCCGCCATTCGAAGTTTTTTCGAATGGCGGTTTTTTATTGATGGCCATTGAGGGGTCGGTGAGAGGCATAGCAGATCATGGAAAGCATTTTGTCATGAATCGGCAATTAAAAAGGAGGGTACTATGGGTAAAAAAACAGTCTGTCTTTGCTGGGTAATTATGATACTTCAGGTGATGTTTTTTACGGATATGGGATATGGGTTCAACACCACAGATATTCAGAAAGTCAATAGCACAAATAAGTGTGAAAATTGTGACCTTTCTAATGCAAATCTTTCTAATGTTGATATGTACGGGGTAAATCTTTCGGGTGCAAACCTGAGCGGTGCGAATTTAAGCAAATCAGCTTTTGAAGACGCTGATCTACGGGGCGCCAACCTTAAGGGCGCGAATATCAGTGGAGCAAGTTTTTCAGGGGCAAAGCTGTCAGATACCATCTGGGTGGACGGGAAAAAATGCAAATCCGGGTCAATAGGTAAATGTAAATAATTTTCTGCACAGCAAAAGGGTTATTGTGTTGTAATTTCTGTACTTCAAGGTATAATAGGTGTATTCTGTCTAAATAATGAGGGGTAAAATACGTTGGCAAGAGCTTCCCATTCCGGCTTAATCATTCTGGTTCTTGCTTTTTTAATTTCTGCCTGCTCAGACCAAAGGCAAAGTGGTCCGAGTGCAAAGGACTATTTCGACAGGGCATACGGTTTCGTTGATGCAGGCATTCCTCAGGAAGCAATCAACCTTTATACCTTAGCAATCGAAAAAGACCCTATGTACATCGACGCATACTACAACCGGGGGATTATGCATTACATTCTCAGAGAGTATAGCAAAGCCCTTGCAGATCTGAACACGGTAATCGAAAAAAGGCCTGACTACGCCATAGCCTATGCAAGCAGGGGTTCTGCCTACGATAAAACCGGTGATCATAAAAAAGCATTAAACGATTATATCAGGGCAGCACAATTAGGAGACAAGGATACTCAGAATTATTTGCGGTCAAAGGGTATTACATGGTAGAAAATAGGCATTTAGAATAATAGCTCACGATGGAATTACCTATTTTTTTGTACTACGGCTTTTTAAGCCACGAATCCAACAGTATATTCCATATCCCACCAAACATAAACCGAATGTAATCCATACTGCTTCGTATATAAGCATCATGCTATAGTCATCCTCCCGTGTGGATCTTGACAGAACAACAAAGAAACAATGGTAAGCAAAAAGGGGCCGATCGGCCCCTTTTTGCTTATTGATATGCACTATTTTTTAGCTGGAAATAATTTGTCGATAAGTTCTTTTGAAGGTGCTTTGGTAACGGCACTGACCAGAAAATAGAGTACACCGCAACCGATTACAAGATACCATTCAAATGTGCCCATACCGATCTCTTTTTTTAAGAGGACTTTGTATCCGCCGTATGCGCTCATGAATGTTCCATACAGTACGCAAACAAGTGCGCCCCACTTCGTTGCCCCCTTCCAGTAATAGGAAACTGCTGTTACAAAGAAGAAGATGGCGCCGAGGCCCATAGCCGCAAGACCCATGAATATAGAGAGGAGTGGCGGCGGGTTTACCAGTGTCCAGTAGAAGGGGAGAAAGAGGAAGAGAGCGATCAGAAAGTATCCGAGATTGAGCATTGCCTTGTCGGATACCTTCGGCCACCACAGTTTGATAACGTCACGGGTGACATTGGCGCTCATGATGAAAACCATACCCGCAAGAGTCGAGAGCGCTGCCGCAAAAAGGCCCATAACATAAAGCGTCATCATTGGAACGCCGCCGACGGCATAGGCAAGTTCCGGAGCTGCAAGGTCTGCGCCCCAGGGTTTAACCTTGAGAAGGTTTGATCCGTAAATCATCCTGGCAACAAGACCGTTGCTTGAGCAGTCAAGCATGATGGGGATACCGGCGATCAGAAATACCGTTGTGATAAGTGTCCAGTAGCCCCTCTTTGTCAATTTGGCCATCCCGAGAAACCGGCTGACGTTATGTGGGAACCCGATTGCCATCGTGAAAAATATAACCGGTGTGGCAAAAATACCGACAAGACTCGAGAAAAGCTCCGTAGGTCCAACTTTCGGAAGTTCAGGCCTCATAAGTTTTATGAGGGAAGGTCCAACCTTTGGCTCCATGTATAGTTTTGCTGAAATTTCATAGAAGCCGCCAGCCCAGATGATCGCCCAAATTCCGAGCAGGGCGCCGACAAACCCGAGGAATGCCCCCTGGAATGCCATTGACCACTGTGTGCCTAGATACCCGCCGAGAACCATGTAAAGCCATGCAATGAAGATAGACAGGAGCAGACACCATAACGGTGGAAGACCGGTTGTTGCATACCAAACGCCACCAGCCGCCTTAAGCTGTCCGACCGAATACATAAAAAGGAAATAAAGCATACAGATCGCCACGACAGTCTGGAGCATTTTGCTTTCAAAACGTCTCCCGATCGTTTCAGGCAGGGTTGCAGCGCCAAGTTTTTTCGAAAACTCGGCTGTTTTAACGGCGGCAAGCCAACAGCAGGGAATCAATCCGAGCAAGCTCCATATGCCGGCAAACCACATGCCGGAAAACCCGACGGAATAGACAATGCCCGTACTCCCCGCAAATGCCCAGCCGGAAAGGTAGGATGCCGCAAGTGCACAACCGGTTATAAGGGGACCGACATCGCGCTTACCGACAAGGTACTCGTCAAAGGAGCCTTTCTCTATTCTCTTTTTACTCATGACCCCAAGTACGATGGAAAAAACAAGAAGCGCGCCGACGCCTATAACCCCCCATACAGCCATTGAGGCTGTGGGTTTTACATAGTCAAGGTATGTTATCGGATTCATTCTTTCCACCCCCTTGTAATAAGCCATGTTCCAATGAATGTCATCAGGAACAGTCCGATTATTAAAGCCCACCAGACATACCATGGCGCCATCAGGACCGATGGATCAGGAAGCGTTACAGGTGGTAAAACTGGTTGTACTGGTTGCATAATAAACCCTCCTTCTCATTTTTTTAAGGCAAAGATGTAAAGACTCACCCCCTTTTAAAGTATTTTGATTAATAAGCTTTAAAGATGAAGTGATAAGATAGAAATAGATTTGTACCAATAGATACGCAAACAATAACCCCCATTCCCCTTTTTATTATTCTATAAATGATAGCTTTATAGATAAAAATGTCAATAAAAAATTGACCTTAGTCACATTTTTATTTTTCTATATAAACCCAACTATTTAAAAATATTGAATAATAACAGCATGTGAAAGAATATGCATACTGTATACAGGGTACATAAACTGATACTAACTATGTACTAAGAGTTATACACTATGGATTAAGATCAAGCGATTGAGTAACTGAGTAATTAAAACCTGTCCTCAAGTGGTTTAACCGGGAATCACTTATTTACTTATTTACTCAATCACTCAATCACTTATTTACTCAATCACTCAATCACTCAATCACTTATTTACTCAATCACTCAATCACTCAATCACTTATTTACTCAATCACTCAATCACTCA
>Ga0209749_1000253_pt1 | contig 83595 bp, 83 predicted proteins | sample EPASupsiteSAE347_FD_187267 | JGI IMG/M metagenome (GOLD analysis project Ga0209749, IMG submission 187267) | Bioremediated contaminated groundwater from EPA Superfund site, New Mexico - Sample SAE3-47 (SPAdes) (version 2) | ecosystem: Environmental > Aquatic > Deep subsurface > Groundwater >... | reverse complement strand
TTCTTCTGCGCTTAACGTCTCCTTAGTTCGGCGGGCAATTTGCCGTTTATTGACCATATGCGGCGCCCGCCAACTATTTAGATCTTACTGTCCGCTTTGCACAAGCTAAAAATTAGTGAAGTACTGAGCTTTCACCATTCGTTTCATCTATTTGTCTTGCGGCATAGAGGCAATCACCGATTTCAGCGGCTTTTTCATTCATCGGTTCCAGGGTTCGTTTGAAAACCCAGTCAGTCTCCTGATCCTTGAAAATTCCAAAGCTGTTTGGTGATCGGCCGACACCAAGGGTTTTATCCATTTCTTTAGTCATAATTTGTCTCCTTCTAGGGTTTTTTCGTTGTGTGATTTTTTTATTTACGAACAGTACGTTGTTCGAATGGCTCCGTTCTTTAATTTCTTCCATACGAACTATTCCACGTCCCATTCTTTAACTAACTACTTAGTTAGTTGTATATAAATAATTAGCATTGTTGTACAGCCACGAATCGTTTTCAAAAAGATAGAAATACCGTCACGCAGGGGGGAAGCTGCGCGAGAGGGGATCCAGTTCGATCCCCAGCCATTCCATCTCCCGAAGCATTGCGCGCCATGCCGGAACATAGGGGAAATCCATGGATCTCACGAACCACCATCCGTTCACGAGCATTCGGGAATTTTCGTTTAATCTGTTTTAACGGTTGCTAACCCCGTATGATTCGTCAATCTCAACTGCAGCAGCTTCAAGATCATCAAGGATCCTCAGAGTATCCTTCCTGATTCCCTGAACCATGGACCGGAGACTGCTGCCTCGGATAAAGATCTTCTGTTTATGGCGATAGACAAGGCCGGTCTCTACAAGGTTCCTGATATGATAATTCACCCGCGGGCTGGAAACATCCAGACTTCCGGCAATCTGTTCCACCGCAAGTCCCCGGGTATCCGGAAGGTTCTCCATCAGCGATAAGATGATCCGCTTTGGTCCTGATCTCCATTGTCGCTTTCAACCGCAAGCACCGGATTGGTGCTCTTGAAAGCGGACATAAATTATGTCACTATTTTAGGACAGAATCTCTGGCACGCTACACTTACTGTCAGACCTGCCGGTTATCCGGAGAGGAAATTATTGAAAAGGCAGGCCGCCAGGGTTCCTAACGTTGCATCGGAATACCGAGTATTTTTTTCATGGATTCTATCCAGAGCAGCTTCGTTTCTTCCCGGTCTGCGCCTAGGAATACTCCTATGCCCAGCCCCTGCGAAAGTGCAACAACTGAACGCACTGCGGACTTCAGGTCCATATCTTCATCAATCATTTTCTGCATCTGAAGCGTCTGTAATTCCTCCTCAATTATCTGGATATTGCGCTGCAGCATGTCCGCAACTCTCCGGTGCATGACCGGGTCGCGGGACGAGATGGAAACAAGTTCGGCAAAGACCGGGATATTCGGCGTCATGACACTGAAAAGATTTTCTGACATCCGGTTCAGCACCGTATTGAGATCCCCACCGGTACGGGAATATTCCATCGTTTCCCGGATCCTGTCCGATATTCCAATCATCACCTCGTTGAAGAGATCTTCCTTGTTCCTGAAGTAAACATACAGCGCACCCTTCGTCACCCCGACTTCACCCGCGATGTCTTCCATGGTCATCGTCTGGTAACCTTTTCGCGCCCCGACCGTCATTGCTGCCTGGATTATCTTCTTTTTCGCTTCTTCCTTGTATTGGGGGAATATTTTTGGCATTTTTGTAACCTTACTCATATTGCACGAGTAGTGTTAAAACATTTTTTAGGATTTTGACCCAAACTTTTTTATCCAAAACAGCTGTTTAGTACAGTGAACGAATGGAATGTAATCGGGATGCCGGAGGTAACTTCCAGGGATACCGGGACAGGCGGTGCGGAGGCATATCGTCCTGCCATGCGGTTGTCTGCCCTGTACCGGTTGGACTCCCGGCCTGTCGGGATCTCGCGGCTTCCGGAACCGGACCGGTGTTCTGCCGTGCCATCATTCCATTTGGCGGCAGAAAATACCCTGCCCGGGCAATATGCCGGCATGCATACCAGGGAGTGGCGTCGTCACGGGGGTCCTGCGAACTACTATCAAACGGATCGTGAGGGAAAATGGTTGCCAGAAAAAGAATCCTTTTTGTCTTTGCGCACAACTCGGTCTCCTCGCAGATGGCGGAGGGATACATGAAAGCGCGGTACGGTGAAAAATACAAAGCGTTCTGTGCAGGAACGGAAATAACCTGGCTGGACCCGCTTGCTGTCACCGTTATGAATGAAATCGGGATAAACCTCTCCCATTGCCGGTTAAAACTGGTCGACGACTTTTTTGGCGTCGATATAGATACCGTTGTCACGGTGAGCGGCCGGGCACGGGATGCATGCCCGTTTATTCCGGGAACGAAAAACGTGATTCACACGGAGTTTCCCGATCCCACTTCCATCACCGGATCGGATGACGAGATCCTGGCCGGCTTCCGTGACATGCGGGATTCCATCACGCACTGGATCGATGCGCATTTTGGAAATGAAAAACTGCCGGGAAAATAGGGAGACGCGGTATGCGCATCCGTGACATCATTTTGCCGGAAGATAAAGTATTCTTCACACTTTTCGCCCAGATGGCGGGAGCTATCTCAGAATCTGCAGCAGTCCTGAATGAGATCACGCACGAACTCCCGTGCAGCCTTGAGAAATGGCAAAGAATACGGCAGCTCGAACACACCGGCGATGAAATCACCAAGAAAACCTACGAAAAACTGGACGAATCCCTGATTACGCCCCTTGAACCGGAAGAGATATCCCGTCTTGCCCCGGTCCTGGATACCGTCCTTGACAGGATTGACCGGGTAGCCAACCAGATCTGTACGTACAACCTCCCGGAATCAAACGACGTTCTCAGGGAATTTTCGTACCTCGTTGTCCTGAGCACGAATGAGATTGCCCGGGCGGTGAACGATCTCCCGTCCCTGAAAAAGGGAGATCCCATCAGGGAGCATGTCTCCGAGATCAACCGCCTGTATAACCTGTCGAGCGAACTCCTCGCCCGGGCGGTCCTGGACCTGTTCAAGACCGATGATACTCTCTGTATCATCAAATTCAAGGATATCTATGAGAACATGGAGCGGGTTCTCGAAAGCTGCAACGATGTCGGCCATGCCCTGCGTGATATAGCCGCCTGTCACTCCTGACCCCATGGATCCGATCGTTATTGCCGGGATCATTCTCGCACTTGCCCTCAATTTCGTGAACGGCCTGAACGATGCTTCCCGTTCCATAGCAACGGTCGTCGCAACGAAAGCGCTTTCGCCAGGGAAGATCACCCTCGCAAGCGGTCTCTGCAACATGATCGGTCCCTTTATTTTCACGACAGCAGTCGCGGCTACCATCGGGACCGGTCTCGTTGAGTCTTCAGCGCTGACCCCGGTTTCTATCCTTGTTGCGATGGTGGCCTCGATCATTCTGGTTTTTGCCGCAACCAAAGGGGGAATCCCGCTCTCCAGCAGCCATGCCCTCGTGGGAGCGCTTCTTGGTGCAGGCCTCGCCGCAGGGGGGTTATCAGCGCTGGTTCCGGTATCCGTACAATCGGTCGGACTCTCTCTCTACTATGGGATCCTTGGCGCAGCTATCGGGGCAGCCGTCCTTGGACTCCTCGCGTATTGGCTCAAAGAGGACGTGAAAATTTCCCTTTTTATCGGGGCGGTGGCCGGGTTTTCTTTCACCATTCCTCTCCTGATGATGACGGGTACGCTCGTCCTGAGCGGAATCTACGTCATCGTTCTGTTCATCGTCATATCCCCGGTAATTGGAGGAGCCGCTGCGTTCCTTTTCGATCTCCTCATCACCCATCTCTTCGGCCACTCAAGACAGAACAGGATGAAGCGTATCTTCCAGCCGCTCCAGGTCGCGGCCTCGCTGTTCCAGGCGGCCAGTCACGGTGCAAACGACGGCCAGCACGCGGTGGGCGTAATTACTGCACTCCTTTTGTCTGCAGGGATACTATCGGATTTTGATATCCCGATGTGGGTCATGGTCACCTCGGCTGTGGCAATCGGCCTCGGTACCTGCTGCGGGGGATGGCAGGTCGTGGATAAGATGGCACGGCAGATAACAAAGATCCGGCCGTACCAGGGATTCTGCGCAGCAACAAGCGGGAGTATTGTGCTTGCAAGAGTGACAAGTTTTGGTATTCCCATCTCTTCCACGCATGTCATCAGCGGGGCTATCGTCGGTGTCGGTCTGACCAGGGGAAAAAATGAGGTCCGGTGGAACGTTGTCCGCGAGATGATCACCGCCTGGATTATTACCATTCCCCTCAGCCTGGCAGTCGCATTTGTCCTGTACCTCGTCATGGCCCCGTTTCTCCTGTGACCGGAAGAGGCGGATCCGAATTTCCCGGAGATTCGGGACCGGGGAAGCGAATGCACAGGGTAATGAATTCGTCCGTACCAGGACCTGCTCCCGTTTCGGATAAGAGATCATCCGTTCCCGAAGAGAGGCGGGGGAAGGAATACCCGGGTAAACACGGTGTGAGATCCCAGCGAATCCATGAGCGGGATGGCAGGCCCCGATAATTCGGAAACCTGCTGTGTGCAGCAACAACAGTCATCGCATACTCTAACCGGATACGGGTCCCGGCATTATTCCGGTCGATACCAGCAAAATCAGGGACTTCCCCGTACCTGGATATCCATCTCTGCTATCTTCCGGTACATGTCCCGTTCATGGATAAGCGGATGGAGCCCGTACAGGAACGCAGTCACCGGGTCCCACATCGCTACCCACCCGATAATGAGAAGCCCCTCCGATACCAGGGGACTGAACACGGGATCGTCGGAACCGATGAGAAGATAGCGGATCATAAGGCAGGTTGCCAGGAACACGGTTCCTATCACGAGACTGATTCTTCCCATCCGTACCTTATGACGGAACTTCCGGTCTGAGGATTCTGCCTTGTACCTGAAATGGTTCCTGATCGAGAGATCCAGGGTGCGGGCAGCTTCGGTATGAACATTGTCCGGAGAGAGGTAGATGACCATCCGGAAATTTTTTTTGGCCGGGTAATCGTTCAGGGTGGATACGATATACTCTTCGGCATCGCTGTCGAGTCCTTTCTCAAGGAACGGGGCAGGGTCAAAGGAATTGAACATCTGCAGGATATTCGTGAGTTTGAGGTCAATCGTGACCGTATTTTCGCCGGGAATTTCCGCCCGGTTATCCTCCCGTACCGGTAAACGCGTTTTCATATCCTTTCCCTACCTCGTTGGCCATCACCCATCCCAAAGAGTGCCTCATCCAGAACTACAAAATCCGATACGGAAATTTCAGGATCCGAGCCCCGACCTTCATCGATGCCCGGGAAATTTTTCGCTTCATCCTTGTATTCCGGAATTACCCACAGCAGGGTGCTCTTCCGGTACTCCTGTCGGCCCGGCTCCGGTTACAGCAATCTTGTACCCTTAAATGAATAAACGTTTTTATTCTAAACATTAATTTATTACTATGAACGAACGGAAACGGGATACAATGTACCGCGATCTGAACAGACGGAGAAAAGCGGGCCGCACCAAGAATCTGCACACAACCGGCTGCCGGAAAAACCCGGGGACAACCGAACGTCCTCCCGGAGCAATGTTCGGACAGTATAACCTCGATCTGTCTGTGGAAAAACACCGGTACGAGCAGGAGATGCCCGCCTTGCGGGAGAGAATAGGAATACTCCAGCGCACATTCCATGAGCTTGGCATCCCGGTCATTATCGTTTTTGAAGGCTGGCACACCTCCGGGATTTCGAGAACTATCAACCGGCTTACCTATGCTCTCGATCCCCGGGGCTACCGGCTCCATTACATCCAGGAGCCCTCGGACCTGGAGAGGGAACATCCCCTCATCTGGCGATTCTGGTGCCTTGCACCGGCCCGGGGGCAGATCGCAATCTTTGACCGGAGTTGGTACAGCCGGGTCGTGATGGAACATTTCAATCCTGATAAGGATCCGCCCCTCCCCGACAGATTCATTGACGATATCACGGCTATGGAAGACCAGATGGCGGATGACGGCACCCTGATCCTGCGGTTCTTTCTCCATATCGACCGGAAAGAACAGAAAAAACGTCTCCGGAAGATCGAAGAAAAACATCCCGAGATCCTGCCGGATTCACCCGGTATGCGCAGGAACCAGGAGGGGTACGACCACCTTCTGCCGTATGTCGAAAACATGCTCATAAAAACCAACCGGGCATCCCGGCCCTGGACAATTGTCGAGGCGACCGATCACCACTATGCTGTCATGAAAGTGTACCATACGGTCATCCGGGCGATGGAAGAAGAAATCGCCCGGCGCAATAACGAGCCTGCAGCATCGGGCCGATCCCCATCTCCGGGTTCACCCGGTCCGGACTATCCGCAGGAAAAATCGTCTGTTCTTGCAAGGACCGATCTGAACCGTTTCCTGTCGGAAGAGGAATACAGAACTCGGCTCGGGGAATGCCAGAAACGTCTGGGTGAACTCCAGTTCAGGATCCATAGCATGAAGGTTCCGGTGATCCTTGTCTTTGAGGGCTGGGATGCCGCAGGAAAAGGGGGCGCGATCATCAGGCTCAGCCAGGCGTTCAATTCACGGTGCAGTGTGGTTGAACCGGTCTGTGCCCCCTGCCAGTCGGAACGGGATCGTCATTATCTCTGGAGGTTTTACCGGTGCTTTCCCCGGAACGGGGCTATCGCAATCTTTGACAGGAGCTGGTACGGTCGGGTCCTGGTGGAACGCGTTGAAGGATTCTGTACCTGCGACGAATGGCGCCGGGCATATGACGAGATTAATGTCATGGAACAAAGCCTCGTCAGAAATGGTGCCCTCCTCCAGAAATTCTGGCTTCACATCGACAAGGCAACGCAGCTTGCACGGTTTCGCGAACGGGAAACCAATCCCCGGAAGAAATACAAGATAACTCCCGACGACTGGCGGAACCGGGAGAAGTGGGACCTCTATGAAGCGGCAGTGAACGAGATGTTTCAGAAAACAAGCAGCCCGTGGGCCCCCTGGACCGTTGTTGAGTCCAATGACAAGTATTATTCGCGGGTAACGGTTCTGGAGACCATCGTCCAGGGGATTGAAGACAGGCTGAGGGAAGGTGGTTCATGAAAGAAGAAAATGATCGGGGTTCCGATAATTCCGGTGAGGGGCTGATGCTCCTGTATGCTATGCCCGATGGCTGCCTTGGGAGGTTCACCGGAGGTGGACGCTGGTTCTCCGCGAAGAAAAAAAGTCCCGCATCTGCTGATGCTGACCCGGAAAAAACAAAACCCTGACGGCAACCTCCAGAATCCCGGTTTCTCTGAACCGGGATAACGGGGAGCAGGGAGTCCTGCTCCAATCCCCTCCCGGGAAGTGTGCGAAACGGGGAGACGGAAGTCCTCTCGGGCCGGATGCAGAACGATCATTTCCTGTTCCGGCATCCGGGGGGAACCCCCGATTACCTCATAGTACCCGGTGCTCCGGATTCCTGCTTCAGAAAATAAAGCGAACCCGAAAAGACCCGGACGGGAACGAAACCGTCCCGGATCAGGGGAACCGGAGTACCGCTCAACCGGCTTTTGCCGCGATCTCTTTCCGGATCTCGTCCCGGAACTCATCGAACTGGATATCCGAGAGCTGGTCGGAGAGCAGGCGCCCGCTCCAGGCACGGCGGTACACCCAGTTCACGATTCGTTCTATCGCAAACAGTACAAGCTCCTCGGTCTCGACCTGGACGAGTTCGCGTGCGATATGGGGGTGACGGCCCCTCCGGCCGCCTACCAGGATCTGGTAGTGGACATGCTCTCCCTGGAGCAGGGTGAAGGGACAGGACCGGACGCAGACCCCGCACTGGTAGCACTTGTCTTCATCCAGGACCGAGATCCCGTTTCTGATGACAATCGCACACTCCTTGCAGTATTCAACGCAGTTCCCGCAGCCTGTGCACTGGCCATCCAGCCGGAGCGGGTGGATCCTCCCGATGATCCCGATCTCGTTCAGCATCGGGCTCGTGCAGGCGTTGGGGCACCCGGAGATCGAGATCCTGACCTTCACCGGCATATCCTTGCCAAAGAGCTTCGCATCGATCTTCTTTGCAAGGCTTCCCGTGTCGATGTTCGCGAACTTGCAGCGTTCGGTACCGGGGCACGCCACGATATTGACAATCTCGTCTTTCTCAGAACCGATGGGAGTACCGTTCTTCTCCAGCTCGCGGGCAAGGGATTTCAGCCTGGCAGGGTCGACATGGGGGATCTCGACCGACTGGCGTGCGGTGCAATGCACGAAGCCCTTCCCGTATTTTTTTGCAAGGGCGGCGATTCCCCGCATCTGTTCCACGGAGATGATACCGGCCGGGAGCCGGACCCGTACCGTGCAGAGCTCTGCGTCCCGCTCGGTGATCACGCCCCCCTTCATATGGATGCCCAGGTATTTTTCCATCATGTACTATTGCGGGAATTGGGGATATTAAGGATAGGATCCGACACCAGGTCCGGCGGGGGAGGCGGGTTTTGCCCGGAGGATCCTGCCGGACTGCCAAATATAAGATAACTATATTTAATCTGAACAATGATGTTGGAACCATAGGGGGGGAAGGTTGCCGGGTCAGGGTATCTCGCGAAGGACCATATGTATCGCGGTCGTTGTTCTCTTGGTCCTTGCGGGTACCGGTGCCGGTCTCTTTCTTACCAGGGATCTTCCCTTGATTCCGGGAAATGCGGATGGCGGAGGTGGGATTTCAGCCCGACTGACTCCCGATGAGCAGCGCTGGGTAGCGGATCACCCGGATATCACGGTCTGCCCGGATCCGGATTATCCCCCGTTCGAATATTTCGATGAGTCGGGGAACTACGCAGGAATCTCCGCGGATTACCTCCGGCTCGTGGGAGAAAAGACCGGCCTCACGATTACGGCGATCCATGAAACCGACTGGCGGAACTGCGTCCGGCGGATCCAGGAGAACAGAACCGATATCCTGGGCACGGTCTTCATATCCGATCTTCGCACCGGCTACCTGAACTACACTGCGCCGTACTACCAGCCGCCACTCGTGATCATTACCAGGAGAAACGTTTCCGGGGATGTCAGCCTGGAGAGCCTCAGCGGCAGGACGGTCGCTGCGGTCGAAGGATACACATCCTACGAACTCCTGCGGCAGAAGTATCCCGGTATCAGCCTCCTTCCGGTGCCGGATATCGGGGCCGGTCTTGAAAGCGTCTCGTTCGGGACGGCCGATGCTTACTTTGGCGATCTTGCGACCGCGAGCTGGTTTGTTGAAAAAGAAGGCCTTTCCAATCTCCGGGTCGCAGGAGAATATACCCCTCCGGATGCCGGGCACTTCCGGTTTGCGATCGGCGTGCGGAGCAACGAACCCGAGCTCCAGGAGATCCTTGACAAGGGACTTGCGGATATTTCCCCCGACGAGAGACAGCAGATTGCCGATACGTGGGTCTCGTCGTCGCTCCGGCCGTCCGGGATCGATCCCAGGATCATCACCGGGCTGCTGCTCGGGACCTGCATCCTGGTCATAATTATCCTGCTTGTCTTTACCTGGAACCGGTCGCTCCGGCGTGCAGTCGGGGAGAAGACCCGCGAGCTCTCGGAAGAACTGGAGGAGCGCAGACGGGTCCAGGAGTCGCTGCGCGAGAGCGGGGAGAAATACCGTACGATCCTCGAAACCATCCAGGACGTGTTCTACCGCTCCGATCTTGACGGCAACCTGATCATGATCTCGCCATCCGGGGCAAAACTGCTCGGCTACGATTCCCCGGGCGATCTGATCGGGCTGAACGTGACGCAGAATTTCTACGTGCATCCGGAAGACCGCACGCGCCTTCTCACCGCCGTGGGCCAAACGGGTTTCATCCATGATTACGAAGTCGACCTCATGCGCAAAGACGGGACGGTCATTACGGTTTCCACGAGCAGCCACTTTTATCCCAAACCCGACGGTACACCTGCCGGTATCGAGGGGATATTCCGGGATATCTCGGATCGCAAAAGGATTGAGGGCGAGCTGATCAAAAAGAACGAGGAACTCCATACCGCTTTCGAAGAGCTGACGGTGACGGAAGAGGAGCTGAAGGAGAAGTACGAGGAACTCAGGAAAAGTGAGGAAACTTTAGACTTTGCACGCAAGAAACTGAACATCCTCAATACCATCACCTTCCAGGATATCGAGAGCGCGGTATTTACGCTCGCCGGTTATCTCGAACTGCAGAAAGCGCAGCCGGATTCAGGAGATGCCCGGGAATTCCTGGAAAAGGAGATTGCAATCGTCCGGAATATTTCCAATTCCCTGAAATTTGCGAATTATTACCAGACGCTCGGGCTGTCGCGTCCCCGCTGGCAGAATGTCAAGGAGACCTTCCTCTTTGGGATTTCGCACCTGGATGTCTCGAAGATACGGCGGAAACTTGATGTCGGGGGCCTGGAGATTTACGCAGACCCGCTCCTGGAGAACGTTTTCTTCTCCCTTGCGGAGAATGTCCTGCAGCATGGCGGCACCGCGACCGAAATCCGGCTCTCGTACCGCCTTGCCGGGGACCGGCTGGTTCTTGTCTTTGAGGATAACGGGAAGGGAATACCGGAGGAGATGAAAGAGAAGATCTTTGAGCGCAGGGTCGTCATGAAGAAAGGGCTGAGCCTGTTCCTGACGAGGGAGATCCTGGGGATCACCGGAATTACGATCCGGGAGACCGGAACCCCGGGTTCGGGCGCACGCTTCGAGATGCTTGTACCGGAGGATGCGTACCGGGTCGTCGGGCAGGATGCGGGATAACCGGGATTCTGCCCTATTAGCAGCCGGAAAGAGAATCCGGGGCAGGATAGTGGTTTTTCCGGTTTCCCGGGACCCCCTTTCCATACAGCCCCGCCAGGGCCTATTCTGGCGATCCTAGGTACTGGAGTATGATCCCGAAATTGACCCCCCGGGAAACGGCCAGTAGTTTGGCCGGGAAAATACGGGGGATTCGGGCTTTGATCAGCCGGATTCCTGTGTAATGTCGTCTGATTTTTCGCTTGTAAAATAATTCCGGCTCCCAGATCGGGAAAACCGGGCAAATCCGGGAATCCGGGCCCGATACGGGCTCCGATTGGGGGGTCCGGAGATACAATCCGGTAAGATTCGCCGGGCAGTGCAGGAAATGCGTATTTCCTCCGGACCTCTCCTTCCCTTCAGACCTGCGCCCCGATCCCCCGTCTCCGCCCGAACCGGTGCTGCGGGTGGTTCAGCCAGACCAGGTGAGGACCGTCATAGGCGAATTTTCTCATCCGGAAAATTTCGGTTCCTGCATCAAGGCCCGGGACCTCCGCACCCTGGGGCACAAGGACGGCTTTTCTGACCCTCACCGAATTCTCGGGACGCGAACCTTCACCCCGGTTGATTCTCTCCGCAAGCTCCGGAGGGAGCGTCCGGTCATACGAAAATCCGAGGAAGACCCGGTCCTCCCCGTAGATATTCCGTCGTTCGATCCGGAATACCTGGTTGTAACCGGTAACGGCTTCGGACGATACGATCTTCCAGCCGTCGCATTCCGGGAAATGCCTCCTGATATCGTTCAGGATGAAATGCTGCATACTGTCAGTCTCAGAACCCATACTCCATCACATCAGGGTACCTGCACGGGATGAAAAAATCTTTCATAGTGCCAAACCCCGGATCCCCGGTTGCACGGATAGTTCCGGGGAATCCCGCATACGGAACGATCCGGCCCGGGGCCATCAGGCATGGCGGGCGGCATCCCGGGAATTCATCCCGGCTTTTATTTCCGGACCTGCCGCAACCGCCCGCGTTTTCCGGCGCGATATCTCCCGGAACCGCCTGCACCGGTTGCAGTATTTCCGCCTGTTATCGTTCGTCGGGAATTTCACCCCGCAGCAGGTGCAGGTATGGACGTTCACAATCCGATCCACGATTGAGCCCCTGAACAAAAACTGCTGCGGTGCCGGGCCCGCTTCCGCAACGGGTGCGGGAACCTGCGACCCGGATGGTACCGGAACCTGCCTGAGCCGGGAGATGACCGATTTCCGGAACCCGGGGCCGAACATGACCCGGATCTGCCGGGAATACCGGAGTTCGAGAAGATCCGCAACCAGGGAATTTCCCCGGGATGTCGTCCAGACGGTGTCCTCTCCATCGGTTGCAACCAGGTGCATCTCTTCCATCCCGTGCAGGATCGCAGCGATATCCTGGGGCGTAACATCGCAGTATTGTGCTAGGAGAGCCCGGGAGGGAAGCTGTAGCCGGGTTTTCCCGGGCCGGAAATCAAGGGTCAGCAGACTCCTCTCACAGACCTGGATCCAGAGAGCCGCATCGAAAACTTTCTCAGCGGTTAGGGCAGACATGCGAAGATCCCTCCTGCTTCTTCCGGATACCGGAAACGTCCGGGAACAGACCGGGCAAAACCCCGTGCTCCGGGTCCCGGAACATCCCCCCCGTCCTGTGTCCTCCCCGGTCCGGATACCCCGGCGAGGGGACCCTTCCTGGCACTTTCTTTCGGGACATAGTACCTGCATCCAGAGGAAAAACGAAGACAGGTGGGAAGGTTCCCCCGCTTCCCGCGCTGCCAGTCTGCTTGCCGGAATATTCCGGACTATGGTTGAAATCCGATGGTGATTTTGCGTGACGTTATGCGAAACGAAGAAAGGAGAAGTCCGGTATCAGACCTTCCTGTACAGGTTGCCGTATACCAGCTGGCCTTTCCTCTTCTTGTGGCGCTCACCGGTGTCGCCGATGTAGTGGAAGAACCGTCCCTTCTCCCCGTCCACTTCCAGCTCGACCTCGCCGACAGGCTTGAAACCGGGCATCATGGTCTCGATGGTCCCGAAGACGACAATCGTCCCCTCGACCATCTGGCCGCCGACCTTGCTCTTCGCATTGCCCCGGACCACGATCTTCCCGCCCTCGGCATGGGTCCCGACATGGACGTCGACATCCCCGTTAATTATGATCTCGCCGCCGGTCATGTACATCCCGACATCGCTGCCTGCATTTCCCCGGACGAGGATCTTCCCGCCGGACATCCCGCGCCAGTCGCCACGGTACGCAGCGCCAAGGTAGTTGCCTGCGTTCCCGTCGATTACCAGTTCCCCGCCTCGCATTGCGGTCGCAGCGAACGCTTCGACGCTGCCCTTCACATGCAGTTTTCCCCCGCTCATCCAGGCCCCCGCATAGAGATCGGTGCTGCCGCTGATGACGACCTCCCCGGCGCTCATCTTGAAGCCGAGGTACTTGACCTTCTTGAGATCTCCCTTTACGACAACCTTCGTCTCTGCTGCGGTCGCCCCGGAATTTCCTTCCACCGCAAAGTAGTCGCCGAGTTTTCCTGTCGCATTTCCCTCGTATACCGGGAGATCGGCGATCTCGGCCGCACTCTTCCCTGCAAACGCATCGGGCGAAACAACATCCGCCTCAAGATAGAGTGCAGGGGGATTTTTCATGGTGATGGTTATGGTTTCCATGATTCTTCCTCACTCGGCAACCTCGACTTCCACGGCATACGGGTTCGGGACGAAGTGGTGCCCGAGCGCCTCGTAGTTCGCTTTCGAGATGCTGTAATATTTCAGGAACTTCTCGCTGATATCGTGCAGGACCTGCGGGTTCTCTTTGACCGGGGCGTTGACCCAGAGCGTGCGCTTGTTGCCGTTGCTGACGATCTCTCCGTTCCTGACGACTTCGGTACCGCTCTTGAATACGTGGGCGCACCGGGAGAATGCCTTCTCAATCTCCTCCGGATCCGCGACCGGTTTCTCGGGATTGAAGTTGTAGATCGCAATGTCTGCGTCCATTCCCGGTTTCAGGCCGCCGCACATCGCGGAAAGACCGAGCGCCTTTGCCGGGCCGGCACGGGTCATCTCCGCGATCTCGTAGAGCGAGAGCTCGCGGTCGAGGCTGCCGATGTCCGTTGCCGCAAGGACCTTGTCCTTATGTTTGAACGATTCCACCATTGCCCCGCGGGCTTTAGCAGACATCAGCCACTTGATGACACGCGGGTACCGGGTAAACGGCCCTGCGTTCGGGTGGTCGGTCGTGATATAGCAGCGCATCGCGTCCTTTGCCATGAGGGCGAGTTCGAGGCCGATTGCCCACTGGATCGCGCAGACCGAGATGTTCGGGCTGTACACGTACGGGACGACGCCTGCCGCGGTCTCGAGTTCCACATCGCAGTTCGCCCACTTGAGGTGGTTGAGTGCGGTTAAGTGGTGCTCGAAGGGCCCGTCGGCGGTCATCGTGGTCGTCTCGTCTAAGGTGACGTTCCCGGTATCGATGGTGATGTTCTTGTTCCTGTTCACGTAATCGATGATTTCCTTTGCACCCGACTCGAAGTCCGCCCAGGTCGTTCCCTTGTAGGAATGGAACTGGGCGTGGGTGAGGTGCATGACCTGCTCGCGGCCGAACCTGTTCTTTGCCTTGAATCCGGACGCAAGCTTCAGGGTATCGAGCGTCGTCTCGTAACAGCCCGGGTTCCCGAGGTTGTTCGGGTGGATATGCAGGGAGTGCGGAAGACCGAGATATTCGTTCGCCTCGATGAGGCCTTTTACGATTTCCTCCGGGGTGATGTCGAAATAGGGAACCTTGTCCTTCGTGGAAATACAGTTCAGTCCCCATCCCCAGGCTTCGGTACCTCCGGGGTTCACGACCTTGATGGCATATCCCTTCGTCGCCTTCAGGAGCCAGGAGATGTAGGCTGCCGTGTTCTCGACTTCGTTGTTTTTCAGGTAATCCATCACGAACCAGTTGTTGCCGAAGACCGGGAACGCCCCTTCGTCAATGATCGGGGTGTCCCGGATCTCTTCGTGGACGTGGCGTGCAAAGAGCGGGGGCATCGCGGCTTCGAATGCGGTCGTGTACCCCATCTTCGCGTACTCGTACCCGGTCTTGAACGTGGTCGGGATCGAGTTCCCGCCGCCGGTCCGCTCAAGGCCTTTCCTGCGGGTGTTCGTGAAGAGCTTGTCCTCGGGACGGTAGATGCGGCCAAGGTTGACCTTCGGGCCTGCGATGTGGGCGTGGATCTCTACGGCCCCTGCCATCACGGTCTTTCCCTTCGCATCGATGGTTTTTGCCGAGGATCCGACCCTGTCGACAATCTTCCCGTCCTTGACTGCGATATCCTTCTTATCGCCTTTAATCCCCTGGACCGGGTCGAAGACGTGGCCGTTTTTGATGATGTATTCGGACATTCTTACGCCTCCCCCTTGAGCTGCTTGAGCCGGTCCCGGACTTTCATCAGGAACTGCTCGTCCGTGAGCATTCCCTCGGGGGGTTCTACGACTTTCCGGCAGTCGATCGGGACGTTGTCCATCCGGTAACAGTTCCCACCGGTCTCAACGCCGTTGAACGCAACCGGCACATGGAGCTTCGAGACGCCGCTCGTGGGAGTTAAGTGCGGGTCGATGCAGACGGAGGGGACCTTTGCGATCTCTTTTACACACCGGATCGGGAAATGCGCTCCCGGGTCGCTCCCGATGACAAAGACCGCATCGACTTCTTTTCGTGCAAGGAGATCGATGGAGCTCGTGTCGCCGGGGTTGTACCTGGCGAATCCCCGGGTCAGGTCGACTGCGTACGGGTACCCGAACTGCCAGGCCATGACTTCCCCGGAGCCGGTAACGTTGTAATGGCCCCGCATCGGCATGATCGAGAATTTCGTGTAGTCGTTGAGATCTTTTGTAAGGGCGATTGCCTCGTCGATATTGTGGTTCTTCCCGAGCGACTGGGTAACGCCCATCCCGAAGAAGATGATCCCGAACCTGCCGCTTTTCAGGATATCTGCGGCCTCCCGGATCTTCTCGGAGGGGATCCCTGCAACGACCTCGGGGAGCCACTCCCCTTTCAGGGCGATACGGAATGCATTTAAGAGCTCGTAGTCCTTCCCCTGCTCGATCTGGAGGTGGATATCCGCCATCTTCGCGGTATCGGTGGTGCGGGGATCGATGACGACCATTTTCCTGGTCATCTGGCCCTTGTTGGTAAAAAACCCACGCGGGAAGATGGAGTACCGGGACATATGCCTCGGGTGGGCATGCGCCGGGTTGCAGCCCCAGAAGATGATCCGGTCGGCACGGTTCTTCACTTCGCCCAGGGTGCAGGACGGGAGCCCGATATCCTGGACGGCTATCAGGGTCGTGCCGTGGCAGACTGCTGCGGTATTGTCAACGCAGGCACCGCAGACCTCGGCGATCTCGTGGCCGACGCTCTGGGCCTCGCAGTTGGTGGAACTCCAGCCGTACATGAGGGGCTTTTTCGCACTGGCCAGCATCTGTGCGGTATACTCTGCAGCTTCATCGTAGCTGATCTCTTTCCAGGTGCCGTCTTCCTGCCTGAGCCGGGGCCGGACGACCCGGTCCTTTGACTGCGAATGCAGGAATTTCTCAGTGCCGATGACACAGGCATTGTAGACTTCGAGAAGTTGTTTCCCGTCATCGGAAATGACGACCGCGATATCGTCGCAGAGCGTCCCGCAGAACGGGCAGATTACGTCGGTTACCGTTGTTGTCATGCTGCTCACCCAATCTTTACGCCGCATTGTTTCTGGACAAGTTCTATCCCGAGAAGAACCGGTTCGTTCGGTGCCCCCTCCACTTTGACCTTCGTGCCTTTGAAGGTCGGCATCCCGGTCGAGTAGGTATTCGGGTTGACGATGGAATTTGCCCACGGGCCCATCGGGATGAAGGCGACGCCCGGGTGAGGACCCTGGGTTGTCTCGATTGCCTTCACGATAACGCTCCCGTGTTCGCTGGTTACCCGGACGTTGGTGTTTTTCCAGACCCCGAGTTTCTTTAAGTCCGACGGATCAAGTTCGATAATTCCGGCAGCGGTGCGGTACGAGGGCTTCTCCTTTCCGCTCTCGATAGCAACCCCCTGCTGGATGCTCCGTCCTGATATCAGGTTGAGATCTATACTTGCCATTCTACCAGTACAATACACCGTTTGGACAGATATAAAATCTTCCGATTCTGCCATTTTTTTAAGAAAATGTTAACAATTTGGCTTTATTTTCCGTTTTTTTCTTGCCCGGAAGTGCCCAATGATTTAGGCACAAAATTCCGGGAAATGCCCGTATCTCCCAAGAACCCGGGAACAGGAGCAGGATTCCGGAAATCAGATTGTGCCTACAGGATCTTGTTTCTGGGCACCAGACCGGGGGATGACGATAAGGAAAAATAATGAAAAGAAGGGCATCTTGAGACTACGCTGAACGGAAATGTCCGGAAAAAACGCACCGGCTGTCTGCAAAAAATGCGCGGGACCGGACCCGGCCGGCCCTCGCCTGTCGCGCTCCCGCAGCAGCGGATTCCCCAGACCGCATAGCAGGACATCCCCTCCTCCTGCACAATCCGGGAATCGGACAAGTTCCCGCTACCATATAAGGACGTCGTCTTTCATGTTTGTCTCGTACGTTTTCCAGGTTCCCTGTAGGTATTTCCTCCGGATCTTCGGGAAGTACGGCAAAACGGATCATGAATGCAGGAAGTACCGGGATGTCATGGAACCGGGCCCGCACAATTCGCGGCGATTCCCGGAAAGAGGATCGTGCAGACGTAGGGATAATCAGAAAAAAAGGGTGATTCAGACCGGAATTACGTTACCGGTGCAGGTGCAGCTGAAGGGGGACACCGTGCAGACGTCCGATGTCAGCGGGGTAAAGAGGCTTTTGCCGTACTTGTCCACGCCATAGTTCCCGACCAGATCCTTTCCTTCCGATGAGATAAGCCAGTTAATGAACCGGTCCGCCTGGATTTCGTTGACATTCGGGTTCTTTGCCTGGTTCACCGCAATCGCGCTGTACCGGTTCAGGAGATCCGAGCCGCTGGTGACAAGGGGTACAACGGTCAGCTGGCCCTTGTACGCAAGGTAGGTACCCTCGTCGGTCAGGGTATACGCATTCTTCTGGCTTGCCATGACAAGCGTGTCTCCCATTCCCTTGCCGATGGAAAGGTACCAGGGACCGGAGTCCGAGACGTTGGCAGTATAGTTGAAACCCGCTTTCGCCCAGAGGGTCTTTTCAGCGGTGTGGGTCCCGGACTGGTCGCCCCGCGAGATGAAGTACACGTTCTGCGAGCCGTTGAGACCTGCCGCATGGATCTTTTTGAATGCCTCGGTCGGGCTGAGGTTCGCAATACCGGCGGGATCGCTCTCAGGGCCTACGATAATGAAATAGTTGTACGCAAAGCAGCGCTGGTTGACGCCGTAACCGTTGTCCATGAAGGTCTTTTCCTGGGACGGCGAGTGGACGAGAAGGAGATCGACATCCCCGCGCTGTGCGAGCTGGATCGCCTGGCCGGTTCCCTGCGACGTGATCTTTACCTTAACACCGGTCTCGTTCTGGTACGTGTCCTGGATCGTGTAGAGCAGGCCGGTATCATAGAGACTCGTGGTGGTCGCAATGAGAAGCGTGTCCGAATCATGGTTGTATGGCGTTGCGGTTGCGGTTGTTGTCGCAGTCGCCGCCGTTGCGGCAGCGGTTGTCCCGATGGCAGTGGTCGACGATGCTTCCGGGGTTCCCGCAGCTGCCGGAACTGCCGTTTCCGAAACGGCCGGTGTGGCGGCCGTAGTCGGGGTCGTTGCAGGCTGCGAGGTGCAGCCTGCGGTCAGGATCGCGAGGATTACCACTACTAAGAGAACAGGAATAATTGCAGAAATCTTTCCTTTCATGCAGAGGGAATATTTAATTGGGATATTTCAATATTTTGCCAGGATACTTAAGGATACGGCCGGCCTTGTTAATCAAACCTTAATCTGGCCGGATTCTGTTTCCCGGTTGACATGAGCTTATAATGCCAAACGGGGGATTTACCGCACCGGAAAATTCCGGGGCCGGTTAACCACGGGGAGTAAACATACCTCGGCGCTCTTTTGTTATCGGAAGCGGCATACCCGGATACGAAACCGCCATATAGGGGAAAACCAAGGAGATATACAGGAGAATAACCCGGTGAACGAGATAATCGAAGGCTTCGTCCAGGCAATCCAGCTCATCGTTTCCCTGAACCCGGAAGTGATGGGAATAACGATCCTTTCCCTGATCATATCCCTGACCGCGACCGCAGTTTCGGCACTGTACTCGATTCCCATCGGAGCATACATCTATTACCACGATTTTTACGGCAAGCGTGCGGTCGTGAACATCGTGCAGACGCTCTACGCACTCCCGACCGTCATCGCCGGGCTGTTTCTTTTCCTGCTCCTCTCGCACCAGGGCCCGCTCGGGTTCCTCGGCCTTCTTTTCACGCCCCAGGGTATGATCCTTGCGCAGATGGTCCTCGTGACCCCGCTCGTCATCGGGCTGACCCTGAGCGCCCTGAGCGGGATCGACCGGGAGACCCGGTATTCCATCCTCTCCCTTGGCGCAACAAAATTCCAGGCAATCCTGACCCTCGTGCAGGAAGCGCGGTTTGCCATCCTGGCAGCGGTTCTCCTCGGTTTCGGCCGGGCAATCTCCGAGGTCGGCGCAGCGATGATCATAGGGGGAAATATCCGGGCTTTCTCAGGGGATCTCTTCTCCGGGACCCGGGTCCTTACGACTGCGATAAGCCTGGAAACCTCCCAAGGGGATTTTGCGATGGCAATCGCGCTCGGGATCATCCTTCTCGGCGTTGCCGTGATCGTGAACGTCCTCTTAAACCTCGTCCAGGCCGGGCCGATAGGAAAGGATACCTGGGCCTCGTGATACCGGGAGTTGCACGACCATGAAAAACTGGGCTCTTGAAACGAACCAGCTCTCGAAAAAATACGCGGGCCGGGAGATCCTCCGCGACGTCACGGTCTCCATCGGGAAGGGAGAAATTTTCGGGCTCATCGGGCCGAGCGGTTCGGGGAAGAGCACCCTCCTCCGGATGCTCGATCTCCTGGAACATCCGACCGGGGGAAGCATCTCGATCTTCGGCGAAGATACGGCCGATGAGAAAGCGCGGTTCGGGATCCGGAGAAAAATGGCGTTCCTGAACCAGAAACCGGTCATATTCGACAGGAACACATCGGATAATATCGCGATCGGCATGAAATACCGGAAAGCGTCCCGAAGTGAGATCCGGCGTTCTGTCGGGGAAGCACTCGATGCGGTCGGGCTCTCCGGTTACGGGGACCGCCATGGCAGGACGCTCTCGGGCGGGGAAGCGCAGAGGGTGGCCCTTGCAAGAGCCATTGCCACCGAGCCCGAGATCCTCTATTTAGACGAACCCACGACAAGCCTGGATCCCATCTCGGCAGAAAAGATCGAGGAGATCATACTGAACCTGAACCGGAAGCGGGAGATGACCATCGTCATCAGCACCCACGACATGATCCAGGGGCAGCGCCTCACCGGGAGAATAGGGGTGGTCATGGATGGAACGCTCCCCCAGGTGGGAACGACAACCGATATCTTCCACCAGCCCTCGACAAAAAATATCGCGAGGTTCGTTGGCGTAGACAACGTATTTCCCGGGATCGTCCGGGAGAACGAGCGGGGTGAGGCAGTCATCGATGTCGACGGGGTCAGGATAGAAGCGGTGACATCGCTTCCGCCCGGCACCCGGGTCACGGTCCTTTTCCGTGCCGAGGATGTGACCCTGCATCTCGATCCCGGCGGGAAAAGCAGTGCCAGGAACTCGTTTTCCGGAACCATCCGGAAACTTGTCCCGAAGGGACCCTTCATCAGCGCGGTTGTCGACTGCGGCATCCCGGTTGCCGTTCTCATGACCGCACGGTCTGCCGAAGACCTTGGGCTCAGGGCAGGAAACGCGTGCCGGGTCTCGTTCAAGGCGACCGGCGTTCACGTGATCCGGGAATACTGAACGTCACTGCCCGCCGGGTATAGACCTCTCTGTACAATACAGGAAATCGCGGTTACGGGCAGAAGATCCCTCCCACGTACAGCGGCACGGGCGATCCGGAAATTCCGGGAATCTATCTGTGCCTCCAGGCCCTACCGTATTTTTCCGGAAGTATACCCGTAATTATGGGGAATGATCGTCGTACCCGCAAACCGAAAAGACGTATGTACAAGAAAACGGAAAATACATGATATGGTGGAAAAGAAAAAATGCGAACGCTGCGGGAAGGACGCTATCGGATTCCAGTCGATGGAGGGTGGTTTTGAATATGTCTGCCGCGACCATGCGGATACCCTTCTCCTGGAACTCAAACCCGGGGAAAAAAAATCGTACGGGGTCTGTTACCTGGAACGATACGAATGATACCGGAAGTTTCGCGTGATACCCATCCCAAAAAAACCAGGAGACCATAACCATGCCGGAAAAACGAAAGTGTGAACGCTGCGGGAAAGATGCCATCGGTATCCAGTCATTCGGGTACTGCGTTTCCTGTGTCTGCGAGGACCATGCCGACAGCCTTCTTCTCGCGCTCAAACCCGGGGAAAAACAGGCGTATGATTATTGTTACCTCGAACGGTTTGAGACTGCCGATCCCTGAATATTTTCTTTTAAGTGCCGGATCCCTCCCCGGGGTTCCATAATTTCCTTAACGGAAGAAACCGGTTTCTGCTTCCGGGGTCATACCGGAAAATCCTTCGGGCTATGCTTTGTGACAGGAATCTTTTTCCGGAACGATACGGGGACTTGCAGGTTAAAAAAAAGAGCCGGGGTAAGGTCACCCCCTCCTACATCTGTTAAAAAAATATCCGGTATGGATTACTGTTTCGGGGCCGGCTGGAAGACGTTCTCATAGATCATGTCGCTTCCTGTCCGGTGGAGCCGTTCGCGTTCGGAACGTTCCTCCACAAAGGCCATGATCGGGAGTTCCATGTCAACACCCGGCACATGCCCGAACATCTTTTCGAGCTCGACCTGCTGGGAATGCATGAAGAGCGCGTTCGGGATCTCCGCAGGGCAGAGTTCCTGGCACTGGCCGCAGTTCACGCAGGAATCTGATATGTGCGCAAACCGGATCAGGTGGAACATGAAGCTGGGCGGGAGTTCCCCCGGCTTTACAAACGTCGGATTCTTTGTCGTGCAGTCCACGCAGTAGCAGATCGGGCAGGCCTCGATACAGGAATAACACTTGATGCACCGGGAGGTTTCTGCCATGATCTTCTTCAGCCGCTCGCGGCCTTCGCCCAGCGCCTCGAAATCGTGTTTGCGCCACTTGTCGCCAAGCTTGAGCATCGCACCCTCGACTTTCCCCCGGATCTCAAGACCCTTCGGGTTCGGTGCTTCGGTTGCAAGGATACCCTTTTTGACGGCACCATCGATGAGGTTGGCACCCTTTTCGGAACAGACCTCGACGAAGGTAGCTTTTCCCGCCTTCTCGCCGATGACACCCCAGTTCCCGCAGGCAAGATCCGCTTGGCGCGGGACTTTCATCTTGCACCTGCGGCAGTTGCTGCGCCGGCCGTAACCTGCTTCCTCCAGTTCATCCACGGATATGCCCTTGTGGCCGCCCTCGTACTCGATGATGAACTGGCCTTTGTCGATCTCCTCTTTGTGCACAACGTCCGGGTCGACACCGTATTTCTCGGCAATCATCCTCCGGGCAAGGACCGGGCTGACCGATCCGCCGCAGTTGACGCCAATCATGATGATGTTGTCGAGATTGATCTGCTTGCGCTTGGCGAGTTCGTAGAACGCCATCGCATCGCAGCCCTTGACCGTGACACCGATCCTTTTGTCTTCTGCTCCATCCAGGTACTTCTTGACAATTTTCGGGAGGAGGAGGGTCCCGCAGTGCAGGGAACCGGCGGTCTTTGCCAGATCCTTTGGATCCGTTATCAGGATGGGCCGTGCATCGTAGAGGTCGGTTCCCTTTGTTACGACCAAAACTGCGTCGACCGCTTTCGACTCGAGTGCGTGTTTCCAGAGTGCGGTGACCGCACCTCCGAGTTCCGCCTTCTTTTTTATCTCTTCGTCATTGGTCCACGCGTAGAGCATGTCTCCTTTCTTTACCATGTTCAGGCCTCCCGGATCTTCTCGATCTTACAGGCGCATGCCTTGAACTCGGGGATCTTCGCGACCGGATCGAGCGCATTGTGGGTCAGGAGATTTGCCGCACATTCGATGTAGTGGAACGGTATGAAGACCACACCCTTCTTGATGGTCTTGATCACGCGTGCACCGATTGTGATCTCGCCCCTGCGGGAGACCACCCTGACCATTTCCTTCTCAGATACGCCCAATGCTTTTGCGTCCTCGGGATTGATCTCCACCCAGCCCGTGGGTTCCTCGCGTTCAAGATCGGGCGAGCGCCGGGTCATGCTGCCGGTGTGCCACTGCCAGAGACAGCGGCCGGTGGTCAGGAGGAGCGGGTACTCGCTGTCCGGAACTTCTGCCGGGGGTTTCCACTCGATCGGCGTAAAGATGCCGAGACCGTCCGGGTGGGAGAATTTCTCCTTATGGAGAATGGGTGTGCCCGGGTGCTCCTTGGTCGGGCAGGGCCAGTGGAGAGCTTCCGGTTTCTCAAGCCTGGCATAGTCCATGCCGGCATAGGAAGGTGTAACCTTCGTGATTTCCGAAAAGATCTCCTCTGCGCTCGTGAACGGGAACTGCTTTTCATATCCCATGTACTTCGCGAGCTCACAGATGATCTGCCAGTCCACTTTCGCTTCTCCGGGCGGTTCCTGCGCCTTTCTCCATTTCTGGACACGCCGTTCGGTCGAGGTCTGGGTCCCGTCCTTTTCGGCAAAGCAGGTTGCCGGGAGAACCACATCCGCGAGCTGTGCAGTCTCGGTCAGGAAGATATCCTGCACGACAATGAACTCGGCATTCTTCAGGCCCTTTTCAACGTGGTGGAGGTCCGGGTCGGAGAGCATCGGGTTCTCGCCCATGATGTAGAGGCCCTTGACTTTCCCCGGGTCGTCGGCAAGGGTATTGATGAGCGTCGTTACGGTCAGGCCGACCTTACCCTCCGCTATGTCGCAGCCCCATGCGTCTTCCATTTTCTTCTTCATCTCGGGGACAAGTACCGACTGGTACCCCGAGTATACATTTGCGAGCGCTCCCATATCGCAGGCACCCTGCACGTTGTTCTGGCCGCGCAGCGCGCAGATGCCGGTACCGGGCCTCCCCAGGTTCCCGGTCAGCATCTGGAGGTTTGCGACCGACTTGACGTTGTCGACACCGGTCGTATGCTGGGTGATGCCCATCGAGTAGAGGACCGCAGCCTGGCCGGATTTGCCGAACCACTCTGCCGCGGTGATGATGTCCTGTGCGGGAACCCCGGTGATCTTCGCTGCGTTCTCCGGGCTGTAGGCATCCTTCATCACGACTTCTTTGACTTTTTCGAAATCCTTCGTCCTCTTTGCAATGAACTCCTTGTTCTCCCAGCCGTTCTTGAGGATCAGCTGCATGAAGCAGTTCAGTAATGCAACATCGGTTCCGGAATAGAACTGCAGGTGAAGGTCTGCTATCTTCCCGGTCGGTGTGAGCCTTGGGTCGGCATAGATGATCTTTGCACCGTTCATCTTCGCCTGCATGATGCGGCGCCCGATTAAGGGGTGCTGCTCGAACGTGTTGGTGCCGATGACGAGAAGGCACTTCGACTCGGCGATGTCTGCAATGGACTGGGTCATGGCGCCGGATCCGAATGCGCCAGCGAGCCCGACGACCGTCGATGCGTGGCAGAGCCTGGCGCAATGGTCGATATTGGGCGTCTTTAAAACAGCGCGGGCGAACTTCTGCATCAGGTAATTCTCTTCGTTGGAGACACGGGCGGAAGCGAGGCACGCCAGCTCCTCGCCTTTGTAGGATTTGAACCGGGAGGCGATCAGCTTGTATGCCTCGTCCCAGCTTGCCTCGACAAATTTCCCATCCTTCTTGATGAGCGGTTTTGTCAGCCGGTCAGGGCTGTTCACGAACTCCCATGCATAGTTCCCTTTGGGGCATAACTTACCTTCGTTGACCGGGTTGCGCTGCCACGGTGCAACCCCGACAACTTTCTTGTCCCTGACGACAAGATTGAATCCGCAGCCTGTCCCGCAATACGGACAGGTGGTTGGTATATAGCACAGTTCCATTGTCTGACCTCAGAGAAATACTTGGTTGGATACCCGGAGGTACCGGTACATCGACACGGCAAAGGGGGGATATACAGGGATACCGGAGTGTCACGTCCCGGTACCCATTTCCATTTCCGGATGCCATGTTACCAATTGGTACAATGTCCGACTCATAATAAAATCTACTGATATTACTGCCAGTTTAGGAAACTGTAAACAATTCAGGGTTATTTCCCCCATTTTTACGTGCCGGAACTGCCCAATGGTTTAGGCACAATTTTTCCGGAAATCGGTCCGTTCCGGAAATCTGCCGGGCAAAACCGGAAAAAACGCAAATCCCATTGTGCCCATACGGGCCCCGGATATTTTTCACCCGGTTAAACCAGGATAATCCCAAAAAAGACCCGGAACCGGGATTTTTTCCTGGGGCGCGATCCCGGCTGCCGGAAAAAACGCGTGATTTGCGGAGATTGGATGCGCGGTGCACTGCAACCGTCAGGTGCCGAACGCAGGGCCCTGCATACCCGCATACGGCAGGGGCGCATCTGAATCTCCGGAAACGTTCGGATGTCCGGAAAAAAGAGGTCAGGAAACAATCCGCTGCGTGCCGGTACGGGTCGTATCGTAGCCGCCAAGACGACTGAGGGTCTCGCGGAATTGACCGGACCGGATCGCATCGATGAGCGCGGCGATCCGGGGGTCATCCAGGTTCTCCTTCCGGAATGCAATTTCGTATTCTTCCCCCGCTATCGGGACGAACGGGAGGTTCAGGGCTTTTGCGGCGCTGAACACGCACATCCCTGCATCCGCCTCCCCGCTCTTTACCGCGAGCGCAACTGCAATGTGGGTGGTCGCTTCCCGCTCGTATCCCCGGATGGTCCGGGGATCGATCCCCGCCTTCCCGAGCTCGTAATCCAGGAGGAGCCGCGTTCCCGATCCTTTCTGCCGGTTGATGAACGTATGGTCCGGAAGATCGGCGAGGGTCAGGCCCTTCAGGGAAACGATCCCCTGTTCCCTGCCTGCGACCGTGACCAGCACGGTTTCCGTTTCGGGAAGATATTTTTTCAGGTATTCCGTGTTGTAACTCCCGTCGGATGAGAGGAGATGGGTTGGCGCAGCGTGGCACTCGTTCTTCCGGAGCGTGAGAATCCCGTTCATGCTGCCGACGTGCGTGGAGAGAAGGGTGACCCCGGAACGCTGGAGCTGGTCCGCAAGATAATCGAGCACCGGATCATGGCTCCCGGTGAGGAGGAGCGCTTTTTCTGCATCCTGCTCCGGGACCATGAGTCTCGCATCCACGGTATCGCCTGCCTCCCAGCCTTCGGACGCCGCAGGGACCTTAAGGTACGCGTTGGCCCGCACCCCGCTCATCTGGACACCGGCGCCGCGCGACTGGGGGGAGACTACCCAGCGCCCGCCGATCTTTCCCAGCGTGCAGAGCACGAACTCATCGGACCCGGCCTCCTTGAATATCGCCGAGCTGATCTGCGCCGGGACGGTCCCGTGCTCAGGAACGGGAAAACCGTACCTGCGCAGGAACGGGACGATGATCTCCCTGATAACGGTCAGGGCCGAGAGGGGGTAACCGGGCATGCCGAAAACCGGTTTTCCCCGGATCTTCCCGATGATTGCCGGTTTACCTGGCTTTATCGCGACCCCGTGAACGAGAACTTCGCCGAGATCCCGGATGACGTCGGCGGTGTAGTCCCGGGTTCCTGCGGAAGATCCTGCCGAGATTATTACGATCTCGTTTTCGTCGACCGCCCGGTTCACCATGTCCCGGATCAGGGACGGGTCGTCCCCCACGATGGGATACCGGGTGCATTCGGCCCCTGCCTCCCCGAGCATTGCTGCCGCCATCACGGTGTTGCTTTCCACGACCTGGCCGGGTGCAGGCCGAACCCCGCACGGGACCAGCTCGTTTCCGGTGGGGATCAGCCCGACCCGGGCTGCGAGTACATCGATGTGCGTGATCCCGTACGCGGCAAGGGCGCCCGTTTCGTGCGCCCGGATACGGTGACCGCCGGGAATTATCATCTCGGATTCGGCAAGGTCCTCGCCCGCAGGCCGGATATGCTGCCAGGGTGCGGCAGCTTTTCTGATGGAAAACCTGCCCTCCTCTTCCCAGACATCTTCTATCATGATGACCGCATCGTACTCGGGCGGCACCACGTTTCCGGTATTCACCCGCACCGCGTCCTTCAGGGCGACCGGGTGCTGGTCTGATGCCTCGCGTGTCTCGGCGCTCATGACCGCAATTCCGTCCATTGCGGCAAGATGGATCTCGGGAACCGAATACCGGGAGAATATCGGGGACGCCGAGATCCTGCCGACAGAATCCTCCACGGCAACCGTGACAGTACGGGGCACGCAGGTAAAACTGCGTTCCAGGATTCCGGTTACCGCATAGAGAGAGACTACATCCAGGTACCGCTTCACCACAGGATCACCCTATATTCCGGTTGGGACGTTTGTACGATCCGATCATCCGGTCTCGCCTGCTGTTTCCGTGCAATTCCCCGGGCCACTTCGTGCAAACCACCCTTCGCGTCCCAGGCCCGGGCCCGGCTATCGGGATCGGGGCAGGATACGGAACACCGGAAACCGGTAGGGGTAGCGTTTTTCTTCCCGGGCTCATCTTTGTTTCGCAACCGGATTCTACCCTCCGGGGATCGGGTGGACGGGTTTCCGGGAGTGGATTGTATCCCCCGTTTTTGGGAGCGTGGGGATATCGTATCTCCGGACCCCCCAAAATACGCCCGTATCGGGCCCGGATTCCCGTTTTTGCCGGGTTTTCCCGTACCCGGGCCCGGAATTATTTTACCGGCCGGAAATCAGGCGGTTTTATGCAGGAATAAAGGGAATCGGGGACAGGATCTTACGTATTTTCCCGGCCAAAATACTGGCTGTTTTTCGGGGGTCAATTTCAGGATCATACTCCAGTACCCCGGATCGCCGGAACGGGCCATTCCGGGCTTCTGGCGAAGGGGGGTTTTCCGGGAGATCCGGAAAAAACCAGGTCCGGGACACGGCACGGTTCCGACAGGGATGAAGAGATCCCTTCCGGACCCTGCCAGCGAAACAGGGTGCTGGCGTGAGGACAGGATGACGGGAATACGCGATCTCCCGGGAAACCGGGAGAAGCGGATGCCGGGGATCGGCGGGAATGAATAAAACGGACAATCCGGGATCGGTGCCGGGCGGGACCGGGACCAAAAGCCGCTTCACCAGAGCAGGACTTCTACCGTATCGCCCTGTTCGAGACCTTCGCACAGGTCGGGAATCCGGATCATGCCGTCGCTCCTGACGAGCGTGTTGAGGAGCCCGGATTTCCCGAAGAGCGGATACGCCTTCCCGTTCTCCAGGTGGACCCGGATATATTCCTCCCGCCCCTTCTGGGACGGAATGTTCACGGCAAGTTCGGCCCGGGTCGTCTTCGGCCGGGAGATGTCGAGACCGGTCATTTTCCCGATCATGGCCTTTCCGATCACGGACATCACCACGAAGACCGCACCCGGGTGGCCGGGTAGGCCGAGGACCGGTTTCGTCCCGATCCTGCCGATGATGGTCGGCTTTCCCGGAGCGAGCGCAACGCCATGGATCTTCACTTCGCCAAGCGCTGAGAGTACCTGGACCGTCATGTCCCGGTCGTCCTTGGAACTCCCGCCCGAGATCAGGACCGCGTCGCACTCCGCTGCCGCAGAGGACATCGCTGCCTCAAAGGAATCGCGCTCGTCGCGTACGATCCCGTAGGATCTCGGGACGCACCCGATCTCCCGAACGAACGCTGCGATCATGAAGGAATTGACATCCCGTACCTGACCCATGCGGGGTTCTTCCGTTGCGGGAACCAGCTCGTTTCCGGTGGAGAGGATCCCGATGACCGGTTGTACCGTTACCGGGACCCGGACGGTCCCGGTCGCTGCGAGAACGCCGATATCCTGTGGGGTGAACCGGTGACCTTTGGGAAGCACGAGTTCGCCTTTCGCGAAATCCTCGTTGAACCGGAGGACGTTTTCCTGCGGCGCCACGGTCTTTTTTATGAGCACCAGATCACCGGAGCTCTCGGTATTTTCCACCATGACTGCCGCATCTGCGCCGGGGGGAAGGAATCCCCCGGTCGGGACATAGGTACAGGTCCCGGGCGTTACCTCCGGGGGCGTATCCGACTGGCCCATCGAAACCCTGCCGGAGTACCGGAGCATCGCGGGAAGACTTTCGCTCGCCCCGACCGTATCTGCCGCAAGGAGCGCATACCCGTCGACGATGGACCGGTCGAACCCGGGGATATCGTGGCCGGCCCTGATGTCTTCCGCAAGTACCCGGCCCGCCGCGGATTCCAGGGCAACCTGTTCCACCCGGGGTTCCGGGGCAAGGGACGCGATGGTCTCCTGCGCCTCCCGGACCGGGACCAGCTGCAAAAACCGGCTCATTCGAAGCAGCCCAGCTGGCAGCCGCGGATCTTGATCGCGTGCGAATTGCAGTAGTTCCCGATCTCCCGCACGGGAATACCGTACGTTTTCGAAAGGCCGAATGCCTGCGTGCAGGTTATCCGGTCCGTTATTCCGGCTTCCTGAAATGCCTTTTCAATCGTTTCATCGCTCATAGCAGATCTTTTTCCCTGGTTGGTAAAGGGATTTTCTCCGGAGATCGGAATTAAGGTATTGTCCGGTGCAGGGATCGGGCAGCTATGTCTCTTCCGGAACCGGATTTCCGGTGTATGCGGGGAATACCTCCGAAAAGGAGCACCCGTCACCGTCCATCGTTTCCGGTTCCGGGAGCCGGGCCGGAACCGATTGTCCGCACCGATACCCTTTCCATCTCGCCGTTCACATCCTGCCCTGAGTGGATTGCATGACCGAACAAAAACCGGAATCATCGGAAACCGGCAGGGATTTCCTGGAGAAGACAAAATACCGGTATCTCGGGAAATCGGACCAGGGGCGCGGTATGCCGCAGCCTCCCCTCGAACTTCCGGAAGATCCGGACAAACCGGTTCTCGATCTCCCGCAGGTCCGGGAGATCGTCGTCCCGCCGCTGGATCTCAGGGATGCCATAACCCGTAGGCACAGCGTACGGACCTATAGCAGGGAGCCCGTCTCCCTCAGCGAGCTCTCGTTCCTGCTCTGGTGCACGCAGGGAGTGAAACGGGTGGAGGGAACGTACGCGACGTTCCGGACCGTCCCCTCCGCGGGAGCCCGGCACGCATTCGAGACGTATATCCTCGCAAACGATGTGGAGGGACTGGAGCGGGGACTGTACCGGTACCTGGCCCTCCCGCACCGGCTCCAGCAGCTCGATACGGATCCGACGCTTGCAATCGGGGTAACAGAAGCCTGTTTCAACCAGGATTTCATCCTGCGGAGCGGTGCGGTCTTTCTCTGGACCGCTGTACCGTACCGGATGACCTGGCGGTACGGGGAGCGCGGATACCGGGACCTGTTCCTCGATGCCGGGCATGTCTGCCAGAACCTGTACCTTGCGGCAGAAGCTGTCGGGTGCGGCGTGTGCGCGATTGCGGCATTCGATGACGATCTCATGGATTCCCTCCTGGGAATAGACGGACGCGGGCAGTTTTTGATCTACCTGGCCACGGTGGGAAAGAAGGAGACGGAAGGATAACCGGGAAGTGCCGTTCATCCGATCTTCCCTGCTGACAGCGAAAACAACAGCTGTCCCGGAAACCAGTCTTCGTGCAGCCCGCGCCTCCTGGAAAATACCGGGAAAGGGGCTGCCGAAATCAGTAAATATTATATAACAATATGTAAAATATATTTTACATAGACCGGATCCCTGCAGAACGGGATCCGGTACGGTAACAGGAGGGAGAAATTCCCATGAAGATGGTTCACCTGGCAATAGTGTTTGCCCTGGTAATGACGGCAGCCGGTCTTCTCGCGGCACCGGCAGGTGCAGGTCCGCTCGATCCATCCGGATCTTCGGTTCATCACGGTGCTTTCCACCAGGTTCCTTCGTACCCGGACGGAAATGCCCCTGATAGTACCGGGCAGCTGGAATACGATGGAACCGATGGCCCGGCACAGTCAGTAACCGGGGATTCCGCCAGCGCAGCAGCGCTCCTTGCGGGTCTCACGGAAACGCAGAACACGTGAAGCGCCCTGATCGAAAAGAGCCTCGCCATACGCACGACCGGATGGTCTTATCCAGGCGCCTCCCGGGAGATTGGCACCGGGATGCGGGCAGCGGGCGTCGGTTGCATCGACCCCGCCCTCCACGTTTGCAGCAGGATCTCCCGGTTCCCGATCGGGAACTCCTTCATTGTCCTCCCGGAAGATCGCGGGTCTGTGCGATGCCCGAAAATCCGAACCGACCGGTATCCTGCCGTGAGATTATTTTCCTGCCGGTAAAAAAGTTTCAGGTGGAAGAAACGTCGCGGGATCCAAGAATAATGGGGGTTATTGTTCCGCGTTTTCCTTCTCAAGCGCAGACCGGATGGTTGCCTTGAGATCCCCCGGAAGATCCAGCCCGTCGAGAGCTGCCCCAAGGAGATCCCGTGCAAGCCGCTGCCCTCCCGGCGTGGAAAGATAGTTCCTGACGACATCTTTTCCTTCCGGAGATGATAGAAACTCGTGGACTTTCTTCTGGCCTTCAGGTGATGCTAGGTAGGATGCTATCATGCCGCCCATGTAACTGCTCATTCGGTTCACCCCGGTACTGAAGTAATTGGTTTCTTCCCCCCAAAAAGGGTTGGATTTTGAATCCGGAGAATATTAACAGGAGTATAGTACGGTGTTCAGAACGTCCCTTCCAGGTACCGGACCGCGCTTTCGAATGCGGTTTTTCCCCGGAAGCTGGAGAGGACGTCTTTTCCGTCGGTGACATCGATCACGGGAGTTCCCCCGTCCACCCGGAACCTCAGTTCCAGGAGATCCAGTTCGTCCACGAAGACTCCGGAAAGAAGGGAAGATCCCGATTCCAGCATCAGGCGCTCCATGATCTCCTCATCGGGCCGCGTCCGGAAGAAATAGTAGAAGACCTGGTAAGCATTGAGGAGATCGGATACTAGGAGCTGGCTGCGAACGTCCCCCGGCACCCGGTCAAGTGCGGCAGCCAGGAGCTCCTCGTCATCGCAGCTCTCCTCGAAGAGCCGGTTCGCAATCTCGGAGAGTGCCTGGTATGGGATCTGGCTTGCAGGACTCATCCCATACCAATCTTCCCGGAGATGCAAAAGACCTTCGGCCCGGGACCATAAGGGACCCGGAGAAACCGGTCACAACCTATATTCCCCTCACGGGAGGAATAGGTACCGGATGAAAGAGGAAGATCTTGACTGGCAGGTCTACCATCTTACCCTGGGACCGGATGGGAAATCCGTCGCGGACCTTGCGGCGGCAACCGGGATGGACGAAACTGCCGTACGCGCTTCGGCAGGAAGGCTTGCATCGGGATTCCTGGTCGAAGTGGCCGGGGATACGGTGCGGGCCCTTCCGATCCAGGAATCGATCCTCAGGTGCCAGGCAAGGTTTGACCCAACCGTTCCCTATACCATCGAGAACGGGGTCGTGACCCTGAAAAAGGAGAGGTGAGTCGCAGGATGGATGCAGCAGTACTCAGGCTCGGCCACCGGCCCGAGCGGGACCAGCGGGTGACGACCCATGTCGGCCTGACGGCGCGGGCATTTGGTGCGAAAGGGATGTACCTCGCGGCCGAGGATCACGGGATCGCCGAAAGCATCGGGAACGTCGTCTCCCGGTGGGGCGGGAACTTTTTTGTCGAGAACAACGTGAAATGGAAACGCTGCATCGGGGACTGGAAAAAAAAGGGCGGGATCGTCGTCCACCTGACCATGTACGGCCTCAGCCTGACCGAAGTGGAAGCCGAGATCCGGTGCCGGAACGCCGATGTGCTGGTCGTGGTCGGCGCAGAGAAAGTCCCGGGCGAGATGTACGGTCTTGCGGATTACAATGTTGCGGTGACCGGCCAGCCCCATTCCGAGATCTCGGGCCTTGCGGTTTTCCTCGACCACCTGTACCAGGGAACGCGGCTGGACCCGCAGTTCCCGGACGCGGAAATCCGGGTGATACCCTGCGCCCACGGGAAGATGGCGGAAGGGAAGTGAAAGGCCGGGTCCTTGTCGCCGGGTTCGCCACCCGGCATGTGGCACAGTCGGCGTACCGTGCAGGGTACCTGGTCTCCGCGGTCGACCATTTCTGCGATACCGATCTTTCCTGGTACACGAAAGACCGGATCCGGTTTGAGGAACTCGAAGAGATCGCGCCTGCCATAGAGGAGATGGGAACCCGGCGCAGGTTCGATATGCTGGTCCTCACGTCCGGTGCCGAAGAGATCGCGTCCGCGATTCCGCTCTGCGGGACTCCCCCGGGCCGGATAGCCAGGTTCCTCGACAAGCTGGAGATCCAGCGGTTCATCGAGAGTCTGGGGGTTCCGGTCCCGCCGCTTGTTCCGGACGGCGGATACCCGGCAATGATCAAGCCCCGGTGCGGCTCCGGGGGATGGCGGAACAGGATCATCGGCAATGCGGAAGAACGGACTGCCTGGGACGGGGAATTCGAAGGGATGCCTGCGATCACCCAGGAAATCGTCGACGGAACCCCGGCAAGCGTCTGCTGCGTTGCCGACGGGACCCGTGCCCGGGCCATCGCGACCAACGAACAGATCCTCCGGGGAACGGGAACCGTCAGGTACGGCTTCTCCGGCTCGGTCACGCCTTTCGATCACCCGCTCGGGGAGGAGATGGTCCGGTACGCAGAACGGATCGCGGCTGCAAGCGGCTGCGTGGGAACGGTCGGGATCGATTTCGTTCTCGGGGACCGTGCCTGGGCGATCGAGATCAATCCCCGGTTCCAGGGGACGCTGGACACGGTCGAGATGGCAACGGAAACCAGCCTCTTTGAGACCCACGTGAATGCCTGCCGGGGCATTCTTCCGGAAACGGACACGCACCCGTTCCGGTATGCGGCACGATCCATCCTTTTTGCCGAACGCGATCTCACCATCCGGGAAGACCTCGCGTCCCTTGCTCCCGATGTCGCTGATATCCCAAGACCCGGGACATTCATTGAGGAAGAAAAAGCGGTCGTGAGCGTGTACGGCCTGGGCCCCACCCGGGAGGCGGCGCTTGCCCTGCTGGATAAAAATATCAACCGGGTAAACCAATATGTCCGATAATGGCAGCTATCGATGATGTGCTCTGCGATGAAGCCCTGTACGCCTACCTGCTCCGGCTGATTGGCGAGGAGGGGATCAATCTTCTCAGGAAGTTCCCGGAAGAGGGGGAGTGGAGCGACGAAGACCTGGCTGCAAAGACCGGGATCAATCTCAATTCGGTGCGGCATACGCTCTATACCCTGTACGAAAAAAGGCTCGCCGAATACCGGAGGATAAAGAACAACGAGACCGGGTGGCTTACCTATCTCTGGCAGCTCCGGTTCGACAACGTCAGCCGTGCAATGGAGGAAGAGATCGAGTATATCCTCGAAAAACTCCGGATCCGGGAGAAGTTCGAGGAAGAAAACGACTTCTACATCTGCAAGACCTGCGGGATCATCTCCACCTTCAACCAGGCTTCCGGCAACGATTTCGCCTGCCCCGAATGCGGGGAGCAGCTCGCCCACTTCGACAACGAGATGCTGCTCATCGCACTCAAGCGCAGGATTGCTGCCCTAGAAGAGACGCTGGGCCATGGATGACCGGGCGCTGCGCAGCGAATGCGAAGCCCGGCTGATAAAAGCGGGATGCAGCCGGAAGGTCATCGCCCACTGCAATGCGGTCTGCGATACCGCGCTCTCCCTTGCGGGAGATTCTCTTGTTATCGACCGAGAACTCCTGATACGGGGCGCGATGCTCCACGATATCGGGCGATCGGTCACGCATTCCCTCGGCCATGCGCAGGCAGGGGCCGATCTCTTACGGGAGGCAGGGGATCCGGAAGAACTCGCCCGGATTGTCGAGCGGCATACCGGCGCAGGGCTGACTGCGGATGAATGCACGCTTCTCGGGCTTGCACCGAGGAACTGTATGCCGGAAACCCCGGTCGAGAAACTGGTGACCAATGCCGATAACCTGGTGAAAGGTCACCACCGGATAACCATCGAAGAAAATCTTGCCGATGTTTTTTATCTTCCCCGGAAAGCCAGGAAACGGATGTACCGGCTCTTCGGGGACGTGCACCTGCTCTGCGACTGATATTGGGATCCGGCCCTCAAAGGATTACCTGACGGACCTGGGGCAGGGCCCGGATCTGTTCGATGACCCCGGCCGGCAGATCCTCGTCAACGATGATCACGAGTTTCGGATCTTCGCAGGTGTACGGATCGGTGACAAAGATCTGCCGGATCGGGAGGTCGAACGATGCGAGGACTTCGACCGCAGCAACAACGATGCCTTTTTCGTTCGCATTCCTGGGAAGCACCGTTATCACCGAGAGCCCGAGCGACTCCGCCACCTGGCTTAGGTCCGGGGTCGTCCGCATGTTGAGGAAGATCCCTTTCAGGCCGGGAAGATCGAGTATCCTCCGCGCCGTTGCATCGACAACACGCCGGTCCACGTGAATGGCCTTTGCCACCTGGGTTGCGGGGATCTCGATATTGTTTGCCGTCACCCGGCCCGATTCATTCACCCCGAACCCGTTTTCCAGGAGGAACCGTACTACCCTCGCCTGGGACGGCGAATCGGAAAACTCGCGGATGATGTCAGACCACATATCAAGAAATGAGGGGCGACGCCTATAAATATACAACGGTGCAGGTTTGATGCCACCGGGTTTAGCCGGGATACCGACAGGAACCGGCCGATGCAGAGAGATAACTTATTTTACTAAAACGTCGTTGTTCTATAGCACAAAGCGAGGGCGTCACCCCGCCAAGGATGCAAGGATGCAGTTCCCGGGAAGGAAAGGACGCACACCCGCTGAGTGAATGTGGGCGAGGGTTGCCGAGCCAGGTCAAAGGCGCAAGGTTGAGGGCCTTGTCTCGTAGGAGTTCTTGGGTTCAAATCCCATCCCTCGCATTCTCTGCGTGTTTTGAGAATTTTTTTGAAAAGTTTCAGATCGTTTTTGCGACGTTGAAGTATTTCAGCTTCATTTTTCCGTTCGTGAGTTTAACGTACGAATTATGGCGCGGGATCCCGTCCTCCGTGCACCAGGAACCGGTGTTTGCAATCGTCCCGGCCTTGTTGATGCTTGGCCAATGGGTATGACCGAACACCAGGAGATCGTCCGGCTGCGCCCCGCAGAGCAGATGCGCAGTTCCGGAATAGGCGGTTTTGTACACGGCATCATACTCTGCGTTTGTGTGTTTCCCGAGATTGATGAGAATCCGGGCAGCTTTACCGGCACCGGTCACGACATCCCAAAGGACCGAGGCGATCCCTCCGAGGATGTTGTTCGCCCGGCACTGTGCGGTCGCAAATGCCTCGTATGCATCAAGGCCGAGGCCCTCCATGGTGGCCTGGACATCGATCTCGTACCCATGGGTGACGAAGACGTCCTTATCGCCAGACTGGAACCAGTAACCCTTATGGAAACGGACGCGGCCGAATTTTCCCCCGCAGTTCTCCGCAATTTCACCGATGAGGAAATCATGGTTGCCGATGACATACACGATCCTGCAGGGAAGGGAGAAGAGCAGCCGCAGAATCTCTGCGTTGTCCAGGAGTACGTCCGAATTGGTCTTTCTCCAGAAGTCCAGGAGATCCCCGGCAATCACGAGCTCGCCCGGGGGATCCCGGTGGAGGGCCCGGACGAACGCAAGGAAATCTTCCTTATTACACTGCGGTGTCCCGAGGTGGACGTCGCTGATGATGATTGTCACGTCTTCTTCTTTTCTCATGGGATCACATCCAGTCCCGGGACCGGGCAAATGCCGTGATCGCGCCGATGATCAGGGTGACCAGGATGCCCCCTCCGAACCGGGGGATCTCGTAGAAGATCCAGCCGATGGTGCAGTTCCGATCCCAGATGTCGGAGCAGTCCCGGGCCCAGAGCGGCGGACAGTTCGGGTGGGGGCGAGTGGATTCATACCCGGTTTTCCAGGCGAAGCTGGCGACCATCTTACGGCGTTCATCCCGTGTAAGTCCGAGGAAAGGATCGTATTCGTGCCCGGGCCGGTCTGAGTCCTTTGCAGGGTTTTCCCGGACTGCTGATATAGTCCCGGTTGCCGAAGCGGGGGATGAGGGGGTAGAGGTTGTTTCGGGCATGGAGGCGGAGGCCTCTACCCCTGCTGAGGGACTGCTTCATACAGACTCTCGAATTCAGCTTTTGGGACGGTTACGGGGGCTCCGTCTTTGACCATGAGGTAATCCCCGTTTCCGAGAACCAAGGCCTCAATGATCGGGACCGTCTTCAGGCGGAACTGCGGCATATTGATCACCCTCCAGACGGCGGATCAAATACGTATTCGGTCTCAAATTCCTGTGCGGGCAATACGACGTTGTCCCTGTTCTCGATGACAACATAACCCCCGGCGGAGAGGGGATATGCGTCCACCATGCGTTTGCAGCGTGCCGTTGCCATCAATGGATCGCCTCCGCCGCCAGTGTAAACTGGAAGACTGGGCTCAGGTACCCGCCATTCTCTGGACTGAAGTCACGAGAACGTCCGGCCTGTGAGAACTTCCGTTTGCCAACCCGGAATTGAGCAGTATGCGGACCGGGGGCCCGCGCTCCGGCAGATTTCGGGATCTCAAACCAGTCGGGCCAGCTGGATCGGCCGACCGGGAAGTCCGTGCCGCGCCGAAGATCGAACTGATCTGAGGTCTTACCATCATAGAGCACATCTATGATGAGATCGTCGTCGATTGTTCCATCCAGTTTTTCCAGAACGTAGAACAGGGCGCCATGTTGGCCCATGCCGAAAAGGTCATCCTGTTTCACGATTTTTCCATCAAGCGGGATAAGACCCTCGGAAAGGTTTCCGCCCGGGGGGATACGATAGATCCCACGCACGATTGCTGCAGGGTTTGGTACCATACGTGTACTCCTTTACTCAGGAAAGTTAATTGAATTAGTTAAACTTATTTAACACGAGGAAGAACAAAAATGTTTTCATTGGCCCACTTCCACCACCCCTCATGAGCCTGCACTTCTCACCAAGTCGGGGTGCCCGTAACGAGCGTCCCGTACGCCTTGACCTCTTTTATGAATGCGACAGACGTCCCACCGAGACTTGCAGCGTACACATGGAAGAACAAGTCAGCAGGAGGCACGGTTACGTCTACGTACCCTGTCGCGTACGTGTCACTGACTACCGTGACGCTCCCGATTATAGTCCCGTACATGTCTCTGATTTGCATCACTGCGCCCCCACTATTACTCCCATGAAGCTGGGCTTTGATCCTCAGCACACCTCCAATGTAGTTTTTTCCATAGTACAGAGTGTACCTTAACACTTGAGTCGTAGAGGACCCACAATTCACCTCGGGGGACTGGGTCGTGTAGTCTTTAATCAGAGTGTCGCTCGCAGTGGAGGTATAGAATTGTGCATATACTATACATGCAATCGCGGTTGCAATCGCAGATATTGTATATGTCTCCCTAGCCACCTTGGTATCTGCATCCTGGGGATTTACCGGATTTGCTAGATTGACAATCCTCAGGCCAGCTGCGTTCAAGTTGCCGCCGGATTCGATATACATCTTCCCGAGCCGGGCAGACAACCATCCGCAGCTTGCAGTATCGCGCTGGTCGGTGATATTTGCGGGGAGAATCTGGCTCGCACCTGCTGCAACTGCAACCGTAGCGAGAGAGACCTCGTAAGTATCTGTATCTCGAGTAACAGTTGGGGCTACCGGTGATACGGCCGGTGTTCCCGGCACGACTGCGAAGATCGCATCACGATATGAGTCCCCGGTGAGCCGGAAACGCGCAACAACGAGATCGATCCTAGGGTGAGTGGGATCGGCATTATTGATACCGATATTTTCAGTCGCGGTACTTTTCAGCCAATACGACCCGCCGGCAACGGCAACCCCGGCCGCAATGTTCACGCTCATGTTTGGGGACGCGAGAGCTGATACGGTAAGCTCACTGCCTTCATTCTTGACAATGCCATCGAGCGGAAAGAGCCACTTGAAGAACTGGGCAAGGATGATCTGGGTATACGATCTATCTGCTGGGGTTACTCCCTCTTTTTTAGCGAAGAATCCATAGGTGATGGTCATGATCTTTACCTCATAATCTGCTTTAAATACTGCTTCCGGTCTCGTGCCCAGATGCTGATGAGATCCGGTTTTTCAGAACCGAATGTGAATTTCACTTTGTTTCCGTCCTTCTCGTACACTTCTTCGGCTATGATGATCGTCGATGCCATCATGGCGAGATCCTGGGCTCCGACCATGACGATGTCTCCAAGGTCAAAGTCGGTGATGTACTGGAAGGATCCGTTTTCATTGTACTCAGCGGTCACGCCCTCCTCAGCGGCATATTCCAAGAGCCGAACTGCACCCTGTTGGTCGAGTTCATCGTCGGTCGAATATGAGCTTTCATCGATAAAGACTTCCCGTAGGGAGATGTCGGACGCCCCGGATCCGTCTGTTACGGTCCGGAATGACCGGGAGATCCCGTCTCCCGCTCCCCCGACCAGTGCTGAATTTTTCAGGTTGGTAAGATTGTGCTGATATTCTGAGGAATGGATGGTCTGGAATTTCCTGTTGATCTTGACGACAGTCATATCCCGTGGGGACCGGATGCGAAACGTGAAGGTACCGGGACTCGCAGAGGAATCGTCTACAGGAGTGTAGAGTATATCCCAACCAAGTGGATCCGGGTCCCCTGCGGCTGCCAGTTCACCGATGACGTCCCCAAGAACCTGCAGTCTCCCCTGATAATCTGCAATGAGAGCGCCACCCCGGCCAGAATCTGCTTCCAGGGAGAGATTCGGGATTGTCCGGGATGCATCTGACGGGGTGATTGCCTCGACATCGACGTAATGCCGCATGGCCGCTTCCCGGGTGACGCCCGCTGCCTGGATATCGTATTCGGTGCCGAGCGCCCGGAAGTTCTGCAGGATCCTCCGGTATAAGAGAGCGTTTGCATCCCCCCCGGAGAATTCCCATACGTCATCCGCTGCGGTTTCCCCGGTAGTGAGATGCGGGTATTCTATGAGTCCGAGGCGGTACTGGCCATCCCGGTAGAACCCGATATACCCGTCTTCGATGAAGTAATCCGCATTGACCTTGTGGGCGTTGATTTTCAGTGACCATTGCCCGGCACCGCGCCATTTCCTGATCCAGGAGAGGCTTTCGGCATCATCAACGGTCTTGATTCGTTTCAGGTTTTCATCGTAGACATGGATCTGAGGGATTGCCATGATCACACCGCCGAATGCCGGGGTGTCCAGCTAAGGAGCAGGTTCGATCCATCGTTTGCATCGTCAGATTCGAACCGGATCACATTTTCGCCGGGGACAAGCCAGAACCAAGTGGTGTCGATACTGACATAAGGGAATGCGTTCCCGATGAATTCCCGGGTCGAGGCGTCACGGATGACACAGGTGATGTTGCCAAACGCAGTGTCGATATATAGTTCCTGCCCGGCCACGAGGGATTTGGTCAGCTCGATGAATTCACCGGTCGTGACGTTAGTGAGACGCGGGTTGATCATCGGGCCTGCGATCTGAAGCCGGACGGGACAATCGAGGTCCCCGATATTGTCTATCGTGTTGCCGTCTGAATACGTTCCGATATCGAATGGGATCTCGAATGGGATGGTGATGCCGGTCCATGGCAGGTACCTGTTTGATTCTTCGTCCGAATACCACCAGGGAGAGTATGCGATCAGGGTGACCCGGAACCGCTGCCAGTAATCCGAGAGTCCGTCGCCGGTTGATGAGCGGTCCTCCTGGCTGGTCAGATATATCGGATTTCCAGTCTTCACGACCGCCGACAGGTAGAAAATCTCCCCATCGTCCATTACGATCTTGAGCGTACCGGGACCTCCCCGGGGCGAGAATGCCCTGGAAACGGTCCGGAGTAAAGCAGCAAGATCCGCAGCGGTATCTGCATGTGCGACATATTCCAGGGTTACCGCACCTCTGGCAGCAAGAGGGGAATCGAGGAGACCTTCCCCGTCCTGCCCGGGTGCTTTCACGGTGACATAATCAACCGGGATCTTTCCCAAGAGATCGGGGTTTGCTCCGGTGTAATCCGGTTCTTCGAATGCGATCTCGGTGCTGCTGGTTCCCGGCGGGGTCCAGGTGACAAGCATCAGACGACCCTCCGGGTGAGTGCAATATTGCCTTGCGATTCTGTGACGTCTGCAGTGACTTTCGAGGTTACGCTTGTATCGTTTTTCACATATACCGTGAATTCGACATTTGAGCCACTGCCGTTGCTCTCATTTCCGGTGCTTTTCTTTTCCTCCCCCTCTGTGAGGAGTTTTACTCCACTGAAATCCGCCGCTTCGAGGGTCGGGGCCGTAACCGGGGTAAATGTCGGGGGAGTCCAATCCGGACCCTCCGCTGACATTATGATTTTGTTCTGGACGATTGGATTTTCGCCTGCAAAATTGACGCATTCGGCTAAGTAGTCTAATTCAGCCTGGGCGCGGATACGGGAGAGTTCTGCAAGTGCGGTATAATGAATGAGGCCATCTTTTTCTAGCACGATCCAGCCCTTCTTAATCGATTCGTTGAGCTTCGCGTAGAGATCCGCCTGTTTTCCAAGTTCGGTTTTGATGGTGCCGGTATCGGAGATCGATTGCTGCGTCAGGGATTTTATCTCAGCACCTGATTCGGAATCTGAAAATTTGCTGCTTCCGGATGCTGCCGCTTCCCCCTCATTCTTTCCTTTATTTTTCGTGAGCGGGTCTTCTACCCCTACCAGACTTCCTCCTCCCCCGCTCTCAGACCAGGATTTTAATGCCTCTTCATATGAGTATCCTGCAGCCATCGCATTCTCCATATACTCTTGCATAGCAGAGCCCTCGGATCCGGTGTTGTATCCATAGGTCGAAGTATATCCGGACCATTTTGAGAGGTTGGTCCCTATGTTATTTGCAGAAGTTGCGGCAGCGGCAAGCTGAGAAGCAATGAGTGCTGAAGAAACTCCCGAATCTGCGAGGGCACTTTTCGTGTTTTCCAGTTGCGTATTGAATTTTTTCTCAATCGCAACTGCTCCCTGCAGGGCATTGTTGTAGTCTTCCTTTGAATTATATCCCGCTTCAGCCCAATTCGACCCTATCCTCAGAAGACGGTTGACTTCTTCCTGTGCATCCTTTTCCTTCTGGGACAGGTCTGATAGGAGCTGAAGGTAATATACTTGGTCTTCAAGGGAAATAGTGGCATCCTCAAAGGGAGTTTCAGAAAGGTCGGTTGTGGATCCGCCTTTAACCAAAGTTCCTGATTTTGACAATCCGGAACTTTCCGCAACTGCATTTCCGTTTCCATCTGTCTTGAATCCTGCAGCTTTCAGGGCATCGTCCCGGGCTTTGTTCGCAGTCCAGGTTGTGAGGTTCTGCAGGGTTTCCTCTGCCCCGGTAATGTCGCCATGAAGGATTTGCCAGGCGAATTTTGCCTCAGCGCCCATGATGTGAAATCCCCGGGCGGCGTTTGTGAGGAAATCGTTCAGGGTTCCAAAGAATGCCGATATCTCGGCATCTTTGCCGATATCGTTCATCAGGCCGGCCCATTCTGAAAAAGAGGGTGCGAGTTCCGATCCTACAGTGAACCCAAGCGTCTGGAGAGTGGCATCCAGGTCCTTGACAGATTCTTCATACTCGCGGAGTTTTTTCTGCTGTTCGTCTGTAAGCGTGTTTGCAGAGTTATAATACTGTTCAATACCGTCTTTCCCGAGGGTGATGTATCCCGCGAGTTCCTCGTATCCTTTACCTACGAGGTTGTTTGCCGCCGAAACGCGATCTGCGGACGGTTCGAGGTTCCCAAGCCCTTCGATCATCTCTGGGAATACCTCGTTCATGGACCGTAACGATCCATCAGCATTCTGATACGAGACCCCCATGCGGTCCATGATGGCCCGGGCTTTTTCACCGGTTTCTCCCTGATCGGAGAGGTTGAGCTGGAGCTCGTTGACCATCTGGGCGAGACTGCTGACATCGCTGTCTGCATACCGTGCAACATTGGAGAGGCGCTGGAGTTGCTCGTTGCTCATCCCGGTGGTGACACTGAGCCGGTCAATTACTCCAACAAATTCGCTTGCTTTGTTTGCAAGGTCGATGAACTGCTGGCCGAATGCCATGACCTGGTTGAAGATCTGCATCGTAGCATCCATCGAAGTGGTGACATACCGATAAAATGCAAGGATCTCTTTCTGGGATTTCGCGATCCCATCCATAAACCCGGAAGCGTCAAGACCGAGTTTCACGAAATATTGCATTGCAGCGTCATTGATGCTCATCTTCGCGGACTCCTGTATGCCGTAGCGATCCCGCTGAGGGAACTGTTCCACTCTTTTTCAGTCATCGATTTTTCCGGTGTGGTTTTCGTCATGAAGATCATGAACTGCCTTATGCTCTTGACGGTCTTGTCTCCCGCTGCAATCCTGATATGGGCAATGTTGGTGGCGTTCAGGGCGTCGAGATCCCCCCTAATCCGGTTTACCTCTGCAACCTTGGCCCAGGCCATTGCACGGAATTCTGCCGGAGTCAGTCTGCCAAGTTCTGCCGGCTTCAGCCCACAAATGCCGAACGCGATCTCTTCGTCGTCACTGTAGGCGTCTGTCAGTTTTTTGAGGGATCGACCGCCTTTACTATCTCGCCTTCTTTCGGCTCCGCCGCCTTTTCAGCGGGATTCTTCCAGAACCCTGATACTGCGAAGGCGGCCGAGATAGATCCGTGGAGGATCCCAAGGCCCGCTGCCGGGCCTTCCCAAAGTCCGGTGAATCTGACGGCAATGTCGTATGCCTCTGCCTCGCCCCGGGCGTCCTGCGGCAGCAGGTAGACGAATTCTCCTTTTTCGTTGATCTTTTTCAGACCCTTGTGGAGGAAGATCGCCGCGATATCCCATCCGAAACTGCGGGGATCGAGGAGGACGAGGATTGGGCGACCAGGGTTAGTACGTTCGAGGTATCTCCCATCTGCCCGCTCAAAACGGAGGTGATATATTTCATCACCTATCCCGAGAGGTACTGAGGCATCCGTCATTCAGGGCACCTCATGCGTAAGCGGCATTCCCCATCTTCACGCGGAGAAGGTAGATCTTGCTGGACTTGTTGGATTCGGAGCAGACTACCGCGATCATCGTGACGTCTCCCTGAGTCTGCCCGATCGGGATAGCTGCCGATGCCTCTCCGCTGGTAACATCAGAACCATTGACATATATAGTGCCGCTGCCGGTCGGAGTGATCAGGACGCTTGCAGATCCTATGTATGCAGTCGCATCATATTCGTACACTGCTGCCCCAAAGGCCGGGCTAATCGAGATTGCATGGGCATCTTCATCAACTACTGAGAGGCCGGAGAGGCCGGTTGCCGGAGTGCTGAGCTCTGAGAAGTAACTGGTCGGAGTGAATACAACTTCAATGGTCTGTGCCCCGCCATCATCTGCATGACCATGAGTCACCTCTGAGATGAATGCCTGTCCCTGGATAGATCGTCCGGATCCGAGCGGGGCATAGGGCAGTTCAAGAATGCCTTTTGTTCTGGCTCGCTGGGCAGCTTTGAGATCTGCATACGTGGTGTCCCCGATATCCTTAAGGGAGATCGTGATGTCTCCGACATCGATCCACCCAGCATCACGGGTTTTGATCCCATGTGCATTTGCCTGAGAAGAGTTGTCGGTCTTTGCAGTCGTTTCTTTTGGCTCCGTGATCTTTGAGACTTCCGGAAGCAATTTGTTACACCAGATTGCAAAGAATCCGATGCTCGATTTTACCATTTCTGACATGTTCCATTACCTCGTTTTTTCTTCGTTCAATCCGTTGGTTAGTAAGTGTAAAAGATCTTGAAATCCCGCGAGTGCATGTAAACGTGGGTTTCAACGTTTTCATCATACGATACGGTACCTGCGTCTTTCAGATACATGACCCTCAGAGACTCTTCTCCTATTGGCAGTATAACGTCGTGGCAGGGCAGGTATTTCCCCAGTGTTTTTGCGATCTGGCCGGCTGCTTGATCCGTTGAGGCAAAGCAGCTGCATTGGACGCGCCCGAGTGCGTAATTGCTTGAACTGGTTTCAAGGCCCGGGACATCCGAGGCTTCGGAAACTACGACAAATGGTGGAATTGGGGTAGTGGGGAGGTCCCCCTTCCGGTAAATCTGTTGCCCGATCAATGCAGTTATCTGGGTGAGGTTGCGGGAGCGGGTCTGAACCGCTAGGACGAAATCTGAATCGTCTACCATCAGATCGTCCCCAGTAGATCTGGACGAATCCCAACGAAGAGGGGACATTTACGGCTTATTTTCGCCGAGGAAACTTGGCCAGACAATACCGTACGGATATTACTCGCAATGATCGATGCAATCGACCATTGTTCCTGTATTTCCGCCGCGAAATTCCCGAAATCTGTGGTTTCCCTATTCAGGGCAGCCATCATAGGCCGGATACCGATCCTGATACGATTCAGTTCGCGCAGGTTGCAAGGGTAGGCAACAAAGGTTTCTAAGGCTTCTGACATGAAGGATCACTCTGCCATTACAGATCCCGCCCCTTCAAGAGTGCCGCATAGGTACATATCCATCTTTAGCCATGACCTATTTTCTCCCGAATCTTCTGGATGGCATCCGTGCTTTTTTCGGAGGAGGCGAATCCGCTCTGTATAAATGTCTTCCTTCTCGTAGTGTGGGAGGAGTTTCCTACATGATAATAAGAGACATCTCGGACAGGATAGCCACACCCTATTATCTCTCTTGGCCTTTGTGATATTTGTTGCCATATATCACCATTAAGCTACATAGTATATATTTTTTTGCCTAATGTAGACAAAAGTTTCCATATCCCATCTCGTAAAATAGATAAATATCGACGTAAATTCCTATCTAGCTAAATGATAGAGGGTGGACTGCATGGTTGCACGGGATAATAGGATAACAATTCATTTACCGGTAAAACTTCTGAAATACGTAAATGATGAAGCAGAAAGACGGGGTTTAGATCCAAGAAAACGGGGGAATATCCTTTTAGAGGCCCTTTCTGAAAAATATGAGCGGTCAAAGAAACAGCAATTCCTGCTTTCAGATGTTGCCGAAAATCCACAAACAGATATAGACATAGACACACTCAGCGATCGCGTTGCAAAAGAGGCATTGCGAAAGATCGAGAAGATAATTGGGAAAAATGCCCCTTAACCTTTTAAAATTTCAGGATGGTCATTGAGATACATTGTAACGACGGCGTTTGATACCCGATCGACAAATTCATCGATACTCTCCCTGTCCTTTTCTATATCGATCGTACTGGTGCCACGTTGTTGTTGGTTCAATAATGCACACCTTCCTCTAATTCCATGATCGGATGATGAGGTATTCTGGCTTTTTGCTCTATTCGCGTGCGGTGCGAATGTAAAGAAAGTTATACTTTCGAGAACAATATTCTGCATTCTATTTCCCCGGCCTAATGGAAAGGAGAATTTTACGGGGTCAATTATATTTTAAACGCGTTGTAATTACCAGGAGCTCGCATGACATGCGAGCTTGTATTGAGCCGGGATCCACGTGGCATATGCCTGAGTTTATACCAGATTCCGGCTCAGCTCGTGCAGACAACCCGAATGGCGGTTCTGACCATTATCACATCCTCGAAGAAGCGGACGCGGATCCTGTACCTGCTGCGCGATGGCCCACTTCCCTTGAGGGAGATCAAGGCCACCCTGTCGACAACGTGGCAGACTTTAAACCCGCAAATCCACATCATGATTGAGGAGGGGTTGATTAGTGTAAAAGCCCGTTCCTGTGAGCTTACGGATTATGGCCGGGCAGTGAGGGATATCTTGACCCCAGCCCAGGAGAATCTCGCGGTTTTTGAGAAAAACCCGGAGTTCTGGAAGACCCATATGCTTCGGTCAATTCCCAGAAGCCTTATCCTACGAATCCGGGATCTACGCGAGGCCGAGATTGCCCGTGCACAGAATGGCATGGTCTTCGCACCGCGGTTAACAAAATATCTTGAGGCGGCAAATACCGTGCAGCTCGTTTCTGGGATGATCCACCCTATGCATCCCAAGGCATTCCTTGAAGCGGCCCTTCGCGGCACACACATTTCGGTCACACTCGGGCCTTCGGCTTATGCAATAGTGCATGAGCAATTTAAAACCGAGCTTGTTAATTATATTAGTCTGCCAAATACTGAGTTGTTTGTCTTGGTGGAGGACCCGAAAATCCGCGTGCTGGTGACGGACAAAGTGCTGCACCTGAACCTCTACCACGATACCGGGGAGGTGGATCCCGCTCATGATCTGGTTGCGACCACTGGAGAGGCAATCCAGTGGGGACAGGATCTGATAACAGTGTACCGGAAAACGGCAAAGAGGATGTAAATGGGCCATCACAAGAAGAGATATAACGATAATGAGAATGTCGAGAGCTCTTCAGATGTTACGGAAACCGGCTTATTTCAAAAGTGCGTTTCAATAATAAAGAGAAATCAATTGCCCATTCTTCTTTTTATCGCCTGTTTTCTCGTTTATAATTCATATACTTACATAAACACCATGAGCGGGGACACCCTGCCCGCCATCTATCTTCCCTTCAGTATCTCCCATTACGGTGACGTCTATTTCGAGCATTACGACACCCTCAACCTGGGAATGAACAGTTATGCCTTCACGATGGTACAGGACCATTTGCTTTCCATCTTTCCCGTCGTCATACCGGTCCTGATCACCCCGTTTGTCTTCGTCACGACCTTTGGGATGGGAGCGTGCGAGTTTACAGTGTACGCAGGTTATCTTGCGAGAACAGTTGCTGCAGGGATTGCCGCACTTGCCGTTGTCATGATGTTCCTGGTGCTGGAACGCCTGGTCTCACGGAGGATTGCATTGGTTGGGACCGCACTATTTGCGTTTGCCACGAGCACATGGTCGATCAGCAGCCAGGCGCTCTGGCAGCACGGCATGATCGAACTCCTGCTTCTCCTGATGATTTATGTCCTATTCAGGAACGAGGAGGTCCCCGCCCGCAAGAACCTCATATTTCTTGGGGTCCTTTCCGGGTTGTTCCTGTTCTGCAGGCCCCCTGATGCGATCTTATTGATCCCCGTCCTGGCATACGTAATTTTTCTTTCCAGGAGGTCAGTGCCGTACTATTTCCTGTTCTTCGGTGCGGCGGGACTTCCATTCTTAATTTACAATTTGTATTATTTCGGGAGCGTTTTCGGTGGATATGTGCAGAATTTTGAGAAATTCGATATTTCCCTGAATTTTGTCCCGAATTTTATCGGCCTTATCATCGCACCGAATAAAGGCATCCTGGTATTTTCCCCGATCCTGGTTCTTGCCGTATTCGGGTATTTCACATTGAGATCGGTGAGTAACGAAAATATCCGGAGGACCCTCATGTTTTTCGGGCCGGTCATACTCCTCAGCACACTTGCATACAGTTTTTTCAGCGACTGGGGTGGTGGTTACAGTTACGGCCCCAGGTACCTGACCGGAATACTCCCGGCCCTCATCATTTACCTGAGTATTTTTCTCTCGGATTTTGCATCGAAGTTCCAGCCGGTGGTTCGGGATTACCTGAAGGTTGCATTGATCGCAGGGCTGGTGGCAGTCTCGATCATAATCCAGTTTATCGGGGTATTTTATTTCCCGTATCTCGGTTATGACAAATTTCCTGAACCCTGGGACTTCGCCAACCCGGTTATCCCGGGGAGCATTGCAGACGGAATGGAGAAAATAGATACCTTTGCTGTACAATCGATCCCTCCGCTGCCCCCGATTTTATATTTCTCCAGTACTGGGAAGCAGTACGAAGATCTGGGGTATACCGCCACGTGCCGGAAAGATTATGCCAGCGCCGTTGTTTTCTATACGAAAGCGCTTGAACGTAATAACCAGTCCCAGACTGACTGGAATAACCTGGGCGTCTCGCAGAACAAGATCGGGGATAATGAGGGTGCCCTCCACTCATTCGAAGAGTCCCTGGACCTGAATCCCAACGATCCTTATACCTGGTTGAATAAAGCCTGGGTGTTGATGGAACTCCACCGGTACGATGAGTCCCTGGCAGCCATCGACCAGGCACTACTTCTCGATCCGAATCTCAACCCGGCATATACGATGAGGGAGCAGGTACTGGCCGGGATGGGCTCCTGAAATTTTCTCCAATCAATAATAACTATCAATATATATCCTGTATTTGAACTTGCCTTTGATCTTATCCCCGGTACCAAACGCGATCGCTTCGAATTGCGATTTCCCATAGGGATCGATTTTTACAACATCTGTACCCGATCCCAGTTTCACCCCGTCTTCAGTATACACATCGAGTTTAACGAATGCCGTTACTGATTTTCCCCCGGAGTTTACCACTATCCCGGATGCGTAAGGATCACCATAAGATTTCCAATCTACGCTTTGATTGACAATTTCAACAGTTGATGATTTGGTCGTATAACTTGTCGTGGGGCTCGATGAATAACTCGAAGAGGATGAGGAACTGGTGCACCCTGCGGAGATTATCAAGAGCGCGAGAGCGAGCGACGCAAAAGCGAGAGACAATATTTTCCTTTGCATGGTTCCTGAATATACTTCCAGAAACATAAATCAGGGAGTTTTACATTCAACACTTTTCGTTTCAGTATCCGGGAGACATCGGGAAGGGTGTCCGGTCTCCTGCGCGTTTCATGACGGAAGGCTGATCGTTTCCGGGGCAACAGGAGAAAACCGGAAACAATCTCCGTACAGGAAGTTTTTCCGGTCGGGACGATCGGGAACGATTGCCTGCGTACGGGAACTACACGGTACCTTTCCGGGATCGGCAGGACCATGATGAAGTTTAACCGTATCCCCACCAAGAAGTTAGTAGTGCAATCCGTACAGTGGTGGAACTGAATGCAGGGACGTTTCCGGATCCTTACGAGCGCCGTCATGATCTGCCTGGCCTGGGCAGTCCTTGCCGCAGCGGCCGTTCCAGCGGCAGCAGACTCGGACACCGGCTCCGCAACCGCCGGTGACCTGAACGCAACGGGCAGCCCGGGAACCAACGCCTCGGTACTTCCGGGAAACCCGCTCTACGGCCTGAAACTGACCTTCGAACGGATGGACGAATCCTTCACCTTCAACAGCTCGGAGCGCCTGGAAAAGCAGCTGGATCACGCGGACAGCCGCCTGTCGGAAGCAAAAACCGCGTTCCTCCGGAATAGCAGCGCTGATGCCGAGGAAGCCCTCTCCGGCTATTACGAAGAGACAAACGCAACCGCGAACACCCTTGCAGCCCTGCCGCCCGGGTCCGCAGAGCTCCGGAACGCCAGTACGGCGATGGAGAATCACCAGTACGAGATCGAGCGGATGATGCAGATGAACCCGGACAGCCCGGGTCTTCAGCAGGCATACAGAAACAACCTCGGGATACGGGAACGCGTACAGGAACGCTCGGACTTTGGGAACGAAACCCCGAACCAGTCAGCAGGCGGCTGGCAGTTGGGAGGAAACACTACCCTGCCGGCCGGGCAGCCTGGCCTGAACCAGGGACAGTCCCCGGATACCGGCAACCTACCGCAGGGGCAGGAGAACCGGACCCCGTCGCAGGTACCGGTGATCGGAAAATCGGGGACCGGAACGGGAAATAATTCCGCAGACGGGAGACAGGTTATTCCGGGCCGGCAGGTCACCGGCACCGATACAGCGGATACCGGGGATACTGCGGGGCAGATCCGGAGTCCCTCGGAAAACCGGAACCTGCAGAACACGCAGTCGGATAATTCGTCCCGGAAGAGTGCCCCGGGCCAGAGTTCCGGGCAAAAAACGGGGAATGGCAGGTAGCGGCGGGACTGTAATCCACAATCCCCCGGACCCGGGGCTGATGCAGGATTTTTCCCGTTACCATATATACCAGAAACGCAAACCAACCGGGAGGAGAGGATGATCAGATTCGTAAGCTGCACGGTACTTGCCGCACTTCTTTTGTGTACCCCGGCCCTTGCAGATACCTCAGCAAGCTACACGATACTCTATACCATCGCACTCCAGGACAACGGATCCGCGCTCTGGACCGTGGAATACCGGACCCCGCTCGCCACCCAGACCGAACGGGCGTCGTTCGAAGAGACCATCAATGCAACGCCGGAATTCTCCGGAGAAAGCATCCGGAGCCTGATGCAGAGTTCGGCAGAGCAGGCGTCTGCCGCCACCGGGCGCCCGATGGAAATACGGGACTTCGCATCCTCCGTCTCCGTCCAGAGCTCCCCAACCGGCACCTATGGTGTCGTGCGGTACACCTTCCTCTGGACAAATTTTGCAGATGCAGATGACGGGAACCTGGTCATGGGGGACGCATTTGCCGGCGGCCTGTACCTGCCGGCCGGTGCATCCCTGGTCGTCCAGGTCCCGGAGGGATATTCCGTCGTTTCAGCCCAGCCGGCATCGGATTCGTCGCAGGGAAGCATCGTCTGGTACGGGCCGGAATCCTTCGGGACCGGTGAGCCCCGGGTGACGCTTGCAAAAACCGGAGTTCCGGCACTCCTTGTTACCGGTGGAATAATCGTCATAATCGCTGCAGCGGGCGCTCTCGCATTCATCATGCTGCGGAAGAAAAGAGCCGGGAAAAAAGGGGACCCAGCCGCGGGCCCGGTACCGGGCACCCCCTTGCCAGGAAACAAAGAACCCGATGTTCCCACCTCCTCTCTCCCCTTTTCACTCACAGAACCGGATCTCAGGAACGTGGAAGAGCGGGTCCTGCACCTCCTCGAAGAGAAAGGTGGGGAACTCTACCAGTCCGATATTGTGCAGCAGCTTGCCCTTCCCAAATCGACCGTGAGTTCGGCATTAAACGGCCTGCATGCACGGGGCATGATCGTAAAAGTGAAGAAAGGACGGGAGAACCTTATCCGTCTCGTGAAATGATGGACCGGAACGCCGGAGCGTAACGGGGACCGGTTCCTCCTTCCGGGATTTTTGTTCTGCCGGTCCGGTTCCCGGCTGAAAAATTACGATGCCTTCCGCATCGCCAGCATCTTTTCCGCGAGATTTCTGACTGCGACCCGGGCCGGGCTCCCTTCCGGTATATTCGCAACCGGGGTTCCTTCGAGATCCGCCTGTTCGATGGCGGGATCGTAGGGAATCACGGCAACCGGGGGATCGTGCGCAACTGCGTCACCCTCTGCCCCCGGCTTCTGCCGGTTGAAGACCAGGTACGAGACCTTGGGATCGAGTCCCAGCGAAGCCGCGATCTCCCGGATCCGTGCGGCGGTCCGGAGGCCGCGTGCCCCGGGATCGCTCACGATCAAAAGTACATCCGGCCTGCCGACCGTTCCCCTGCTGATGTGCTCCATCCCTGCTTCCGTGTCCTCGACAATGATCCGGTACTCCCGCTCCAGCGTCCGCATGCATTCGCCTAAGAGATCGTTTGCAAAGCAATAACACCCGGTGCCTTCGGGCCGGCCCATTGCCATAAGATCGAACCCCTGTGCTTCAACGAGAACCTGCCGGAACCGGAACCTGACGAAATCGTGCCGGGACATCCCGGGCGGGATGCTCTTCGTGAACGCCTCTTCCCGCATGCAGCCCAGCGTCTCCTTCACCTCAAGGCCGAGCGCCTCGTGCAGGTTCGCGTTCGGGTCGGCATCGACTGCGAGGACCGGGGTCTCCCCGAGCGCAACGAACGATCTCACAAGAAGGGAACTAATGGTGGTCTTCCCGGTGCCGCCCTTCCCGGCAACCGCAATCGTGAATGGTTGTGCCATCATGAATCCTGCCAGAACGCTTCTTATCCCGCTGTCCCGGGAGCCCGGAGCCGGGCCGCGATATCTGCCGCAGCCTGCATGATCGCCCGGGACCCGTCCTCGGTCGCGAACTGGATCCCGCAGCTCGGGGTAATCATGGTATGCGTATCGAAGACTTCAGGGGAGACATATTCGAGAAGACGCGCCCGGATCACGGCCATCCGTTCGAACAGCGAATCGGTCGTCTCACCTGAGAAGACCCGGTACTCGGCGGGGACGAACCCCCATGCAACGACGCCGCCCTTTTCGAAGTACTCCGCTATCCGCTCCGGGTAGAGCAGGAACTCGTTTGCGGTCGTGTAGGCGTCAAAGGAGATGACCGAGGGAGCGAGATCCATCACGAACCCCCAGTCCGTGTTGGAGCAGCAGTGGATGCCGATCCCTCCATCGAGCAGGTTTGCGGCATCGTGCCAGCCGGACCGGACGGTCTCGGGATCCAGGGGAACGACCGATGAGCCGAGCGAGGCCAGGTACGGTTCGTTCATGATGACGAGCGTCTGGGAAACCCCGGTCCGCTCTTTCATCGTTTTTTCGCACCACCTCGCACGGAGCGCCAGCATCTTCCCGAGGACATCTGCGAACTGGGGATCGTAATAAATCGGGCGCCGGTCGTTGTCGACCACCTGCATCCCGAAGGTGACGGGCCCGGTCACCTGGCACTTGAGGCCAATGGATCCTGTAAGATCCTGATCCAGCATTGCGTGAAAGGCAGACGCGTACTCCGGCCCTTCTGCGTACGCAGGATAATTCCCTTCCATGTAATCGAGATAGATCTTCTCCATCCCGGGCATCAGGTCATGCGAGCTGTCGACCCGCATTTTCCCTTCCAGGAAAATCCGGCCCGGAAGCGGTTCGGAATCGTTGAAGACGATGCTTTCAAGGACTCCACGGGTCGGGAGGGTCGGGGCATAGGGAAATCCGGGGAATATCGCAAGAACGTCCCGGCAGGCCTGGACCGGGTCCTTATGGGGAAGCGCCCCGACGCCGGTCGCGACCGGGCCGGGCAGCCTGAGCATGGATGACATCGTTACACCTTCCTGATACGGCATTCGTTCAGCAGTTTCTCGACCCTCGGGAAGAGCGTGAGATCCGTGTGCGGGAGGAAGCAGCTCGAGGTGTACTCGTCCATGAACGAGTTCTCGGCGTTCAGCTCCACGTACCCGATCTTCTCCGCTATCTGGTCGAGCATCTTCCGGGCAGGCCGGTTCAGGAGGGCGACATGCGCTCCCGTCACCGCACCGTTCCCGATGTTCCGGATATGCTCGACCGGGATCTCCGGGATCAGTCCGATCAGGATCGCATGCTCCTTGTTGATGTAATTCCCGAACCCGCCGGCAAAGTAGATATCCGAGATCTCGTCTCTTCCGATATCCGCTACATTCATCAGCGTGAAGCAGGCGGCAAGGATCGACGCCTTGCTCATGATCAGGTTCTTGATATCGTTCTCGGTGAGGACGATATCCTTCCCGATATCGGTCTCTCCTTTCCAGGCAACGACATATTCCATGAAATGGGCGCCCTGCCGGATCCTGGGATGGGTGATCGCCCGGTTGATATGGCCGTTCCGGTCGATGATGCAGGCTTTGAGGAGTTCCGCGAGAAGATCGATGAGCCCTGACCCGCAGATCCCCCGGGGCCTGATATGGTTGATGGTCTCATACTTCGGTTCGAGCGTGGACTCGTCGATGTGGATCCGCTCGATTGCCCCGGGGTTCGCCCGCATGCCAAAGAGGACTTCCCCGCCTTCCAGGGCAGGCCCGGCAGCTCCCGCACAGGAGAACATCCATTCCCGGTTCCCGAGGACGACCTCGAAGTTCGTCCCGATATCGATCATGAGGGAGATCTCGTCCCGCTCGCCCATCCCGCAGGCGATGATGTCTGCGATGATGTCGCCCCCGATGAAATCCGAGACTGACGGGAACGAGAAAAGCCCCGCGGTTTTTGCGCACGTGACCCCGATGCGGGAAGCGATGACCGAGAGGGAGCGCCGGACCACGGGCACGTAGGGCTCCGCGATGATGTACCCCGGATCGATCCCGAGCAGGATATGGGTCATCACGGTGTTCCCGGAGAGGACGACCTCGTACACATCGTCGAGGTCGACTCCTGCTGAGTTTGCGGCACCCCGCAGGGCTGCATTGATGCTCTCCGTTGCAAGGAGCTGGAGTTTTGCGACCCCGTTCTTCTTCGCGTAATTCACCCGGGCCAGGATATCCTCGCCGCAGCTGATCTGCCGGTTATAATTGGATGAGACCGCAACGGTGGAGCCGTCAGTCAGGTCGCAGAGGTAGGCAACGATCGTGGTCGAACCGAGATCGACCGCCGCACCGTAGAGCCTTTTCGTGGTATCGCCATGTTCCAGGTTGATGAGCCGGTACCCGCCCGGAACGATTGCAATCGTTGCCGTGACCGTCCAGTTGCTCTCCCGCAGGAGGGATGGGATCTGCCGGAGGATCTCAAGAGGCGCATAGATCTTCTCGGCGACCGGTCCGCCTTTTTTCTGGATGGCGCGGAGGAGCCGGGAGAGATCGGTCGAGGGATCGTTCAGGCTCGGCGGTTCGCAGGTCACGAAATATTTCCGCACGGAGGGACGGAAATCGATCTTTTTCCCGTTGCCTTCAATGAGGATCTTCTGCTCCTGGATAAGGCTGCTCTCCGGTACAAGGACGTGGAGATCCCCGGATACCTGGCTCTTGCAGGCAAGGCAGGCACCCCGGGCAATCTCGTCCGCCGTGAAAAACCGGGGGAGAGAATCCCGGTCATAGGTGGCATTTCCGGATTTTACGTAGACCAGGCACTTCCCGCATTTCCCGAGCCCGCCGCAGACCACGTTCATCGCGAGGCCGGCCCGCTGTGCAGCGTCAAGAATGGTTGTCCCGTATTCCACATCGATCTTACGGTACGTCGGGAGGAAGGTGACGGTCGGCATGTTACTGTTTCCCCAGGTTATCTAAGTAGTCGCCTATCTCGGCTGCGTCCCGGGGTCCCACGAGGACGTGCCAGCCGGTCGCGTCCTCGATCCGGCCACTCAGGGGAGATGCATAGCCGGGAATGATTAAGTCCCGGTGCGACACCAGGTTCTCAACATCGAACTTTTTGAGGGAATCCCGTACGAGCATCTCGGAGAGTTTCCCGGACGCGACCGCGGTTAAGACCGAGAGCCCTTCCGTATCGACCAGCAGGAGATAGCAGGGAATGCGGGTTGCTTCGAGGTATCCCTGGAGCGTGAAATACGTTAAGGAGAAGTTCACGGTCATGAGGAGGGGGGAATCCTTCGTGGGATTTCCGACCCGGTAGATCCCGGGCGTCATCTGGATCGGCTTCTGGGGGTCCGTGTAAATATTCTGCCGCAGCGTAAGGGCCGCCCGTTTCTGTGCGGGGCTCAGCGGATCGGTCACGATGACCGAGGCGAACTTGAGGATCCCAAGATACGTCCCTGCATCCGCCTTCCCGAGATCGCGGGTCTCAAGGAAGACCGGGTATGCGTATTCCGGAGCGGTCCGTGCGAGGGCTTCCTTTCGTACCCGGGTCGATTTTGCAAGGAAATCGCCAAGGTCCGCGGGCACGAGATCGATCACGATATCCTGGACCCCGGCATCGGTGCACTGCTTTATGAGGGCAGCGAGCCCGGAAAATTCCTTCGGGCGCACCGCGATCGGGCAGCCGTGTTTCAGCGCCCGTTGTGCGAACTCGGGTACATTCCCCGGATCGCCCGCATGAATGAGCGGCGCGTAACTTCCGCAGTGGACGAGCGCCGCATCGAGTGCGGCCACGGATGCGGCTTTGAGGACCAGGGGAAGATCCGCTTCCGATTCCACGATCTCAACTGCTTTTCCGAACGCTTCAGGGCTGCCGCTCGTATTCCCGATTGCAACCCCGTCGATCCTGAGATCGATCCCGACCCGGGTGAACGTCTCGTTCTTCACTTCCCGGACAATGCGCCGGATCTCGTCTTCCGGCTGGGTGTCCTCAACCCGGAACAGGATCCCGGGCTGGTGGACGAACGTCTTTTCATGCCGGAAGAAGACGAACTCTTCCCCGACCACGATGTTTCTCTCCCCGACACCGATCTTTACGAGTCTGATGGGGGGACGGGTGCTTGCGCCGAGGACACTCTTTGCGTTGTCGTCCAGGTACGGGCAGAGCGCAGGATCAGCCTTTCCCTGCGAGAGCTTCATCGCAAACGTGAGGCAGGTCGGATCCCCGCACTCCTTGCAGTTCTTCTTCGGGAGGATCTTATAGATATCGAGCGCCTTCATGGTCATGGGGATTCACCTCCCGCTCTCCTGACTCCTGAGTTCAGGGCCGAAAGCGCCTCCTTCAGGAGAGGAATGGTCTTCGGGTGCCGGACGCACACGATCTCGGATCCGGCGACTGCCGCTGCGAGTGCGGCTGCAAACTCCCACTGGACGGCTGCATCGTCCCTGAGATCGGGTTCAGCGTCCCGGACTTCCTTCACGTTCAGGGAATCAAAAGCCGAGCAGATCATCGGCATCGCAAGGTCGCTGTCCCCTTTCAGGGCTGCAAACCGGATCCGCTCCATCACGGAGTATGTATACTCAAAGCCGTACCCGAGCGCCCCGGTATAGGGATCGATGACGATCCGGTCGTGGGGAAGGCCGGTCTCCCGGAGGAGGATATTCAGCTGCTTGGCGAGGTTGATATCGATGGGCGACTGGGCAACGACCGAGTGGCCGTACGCAAGGGCCGCAGCCGCGATGCTCCGGTACCTGCTCGCTTCCGCTGTCCCAAGAAGAAGCCGCTCACCCTGCCCGGCTTCGCCGCAGCTCTGGAAAACTTCGCTGTCGATATCCGGTTCGTTGCTCCCTTCGATGATAATCGGAAGGGACGTTGCACGGAGCACATCCGCAACCGTCGTCCCGACTGCGTTGAAGTCCGAAAATCCCCGCTTGTGGGTGCTGGTCAGGTACAGGCGGATGAGATCCGCCCCGTACTCTTTTCCTGCAAGTGCCGACCATGCGGCCGGGTCATCAGCGACATCCCCGACATAGTGCCGGACGATCTGCGGCCACGCGTGGAGGTCGTCGCAGAGTTCGAATGCAATGAGGGGCTGCCGGATCCCGGCCGGCACCGTGCCGAGGAGCGGGAGATCCGATTCGCCTCCGATACGATAGGAGCAGGACCGTGTCCCGCCTTCTTCCTTTGTAGCACCGAGAATTACCTGGTCGATCGTTCCGGTCCATTCGCTGCTTGTCGTCTCTGTCATCCGGGCACCGTCACAGGAGGGATTTCATCGTGAGCGCAGGGTGGTTTTTCTCCGTGAGGACCGCAAGGAGCTCATCGATGGTGGTCGCATTTGTCTCGTCGGCGATCTTGTCAAAGAGATCGGGAAGTCCCCGTTCGGCAAGTTTCTTCTTCAGCCGCTCGCCGAGTTCCTCTTTGAGCTGGGCGGGCATCCAGACCAGGCGCTCGATCCCGCCGTCGCCCTGCAGGAACCGGTCGCTCAGGACAAAACCCTTCGAGATCCCGGCAAAGCCCGGGGTCTGGGCCCCGCCGCCAATCGTTCCCGCGAGCGTGGAGAACGTCATCCCCGACGGGGTCATCCCCTTGAACTCCCGGTTGACGACCATGATCCCGTTCACTTCCGGGAGCATGAGGGCGATTGCCTCGAAGCACCCGCAGCAGGTCATCGGGACTTCCATTACGCTGTAGAGAGAGCAGCGCTCGACCTCCCCGTGCGAGGCCTTCTTAACGAACCGGTTGACCCCCTCGAACTCGCCCCGGAGCGCATCGATCTCTTTTCCTTTCTCCACCGGCTGGTTCGCGCCCGAGGGGGAGATTTCGTACGCTATCTTCCCGTCGAGCCAGCTGATGGCGCCGCAGAGCGCCAGCCGCTCGGGGGTGATGATGCAGACATGGTTCGGTGCAAAGGTCTGGCAGAGCGTACAGGAATAATAGGTATCCACGTCCTTGTCACGCATGCCCCGGACCCGGGCGTCGCGTTCCTCGTAGATCGCTTCCGCCTCTTTTTTCAGTTCCGTGACCCGGGCTGCATCGGTGACCAGGGTCACTTCGACGGCATCGAGCAGCTGGGGGAAATCCATCCGGAACTTGCTTGCCAGGAGTTTCCCGACATGCTCGATCTTCACGCCTTTTTCCACGGCTTCCTTTGAGATCCGTACCCAGATCAGGTCCCTCTGCGCGACATGCCAGGTCCCTTCCCCGTAATTGACGAAATTGTGGATGCGCCGTTCGAGGACCGGCTCGTAATCCTTGCGCATGTTCTTCCCTGCGACATCGATGAGGATCGCAAGGGGAACGGCGCTGCCCTCTTTGAGATCGCCGATCTCCGGGCCGACCACCGTAACTTTCCCGTCGGTGACTTCGTCCAGGTTTTTCATCCGGAGCAGTTCGAATGCCGGGGACCTCCCGCCGCCGAACTCGACATACATCTCCTCTTTCCGGATGCTCTTTCCTTCGAATGCCGGGGAGCAGGCCATCGGTATCGGGATTGCGGTCACGTTGACCTTGATCCCTTTCAGGTCCATCCCGGTCCGGACCGCGTCCTGTGCCGGGGATTGTATCCATCCTTCCCCGGAATACTCCCCGACTGCGATGATGGGGACGCCCAGGACCCGGAACGCATCGATGAATGAGATATCCTCGTCCCGCAGGCCGGGGAATGCGATCACGAACGCCTTCGCCCGTTCGGCGGCGTACGCGAGGAGGCGCCCGGCATCTCCCGGGGTCACTCCGCCGAACATCATCGCGACCCGGGCAAGGATATCGGCAAAATGGATCGAACTGTCGGGAGCTGGTCCGAGAGGGATGAGCCGGTAATCGAGGCCGACCTTGATCCCTGCAGAGGAGAGCGCCGGAATGACATCCCCTGCAAGGAACGTCAGCATGAATTTTTCCTGGAGTTCCCGGCAGATCGATGCAACCGAATCCCTGTTATCAGGCGTACCGACAACAAGGGCAAGACCCAGGATGCTCCCGTCAACGAGGGAATAACCGAGTTTCCGGATAACGGCATCCTCGATGAAACCCGTGAACTGCGGATCGGGAGCCGCGTGGGTTTCCCGGGACGCCACGATCGCCTCGACGGCAATTATCGGGTTATCCTGGGTTTTTGCATAGATCGTCCGTGCCTCGTCCGCGGTGTGCACGGGGGTCCCGGTCAGTGCGAATGCCAGGGGGAGGTGGTACGCCGTCTCCTCGTAGGAAATGCTGCCCGAAAGGGTCTTCACCGACTCCCCGAGCGCTTTTCCTCCCTGATTTTTTGCCGCTTCGACAGGTATCATCAGATCACGTTAGTAGAGGATTGTCAAGGAGAATAATTAATGATATGGGTTTTTACAGGAGTTTCTCCGAGATATACAAACAATCGCGGGAGATGCGGCGATATCCGCATTTTTCGCAAGCAGTAATCCCCATCGGAATCCGTAAATCGGGAAACCTTTAAGCCATGGAAACCTACTTCTTTTAACGGAAGTGTTGACGTGCGATTATTCAGGTATTCTCTGATTCTGATAGGAATAATTCTCTTTGCGCTCATGCCGGTGGTGGTGTCTGCCGATACTGCCGACACAAACAGTACTGCAGCGGAAACCAACAGTTCGGTAAGCGAGAATGTTACCACGGTTGCGACAACGGTCAACCCCACGACCGTGTTTGTCGGCGCGGACGGAACGATAACGGTTACGGTCAGGGGAAGTACCGATTTCAATATCGGGGATCGGATCTACTTTGACGGTACCAGCAATGCCAGCCAGAGCCTGGTGCTCAAGATGGCCGGGCCCGGCCTCTCCAGCGATGGCGTACCTCTTGACGACCCTACCGGAACAGCGGGTTCGGGAAGTCTCGTTTCCGTAGGTTCCAACGGCAAGTGGACCTATGCCTGGGATACCAGCCTTCTTGCAAACACCCCGGTCCAGACCGCGAAATACACCATTTACGCAGTCGATCTTGCAAACCCCACGGTTTCAACGAAGATCGGTGTGATGATCCATAAAAAGACGCTCTCCTTCACGCTGACCCCCAACCCGGTCCCGCTCGGTCAGACCATAACCCTTGAGGGAACCACAACTGCGGATGTCTCCCAGGTCAGGTTCGACATGGTCCGGGTTCCGGAACTTGCATCCGAACGGAGCAGCATCGGTTACGATATCCTGCTCGCTGCCGACGGATCCTTCAGCAAGCAGTTCCACGCAGACCTTCCCGCAGGAACCTACACCGCCACGGTAAAGACACCGGATGGCACCCTCACGAAAACCCAGACCTATCTCATAGGACTGGACCAGACGGTTTCTGCAACGGAAGTTGCGACTACGGAAGCTACACCGGTGGTTACCGAAACGACCCTGCCGGCCACCGCTGCGACCACCGTGGCCGCGACCACCACTGCAACCCAGTCCCAGGCTCCGGCAACGACTACCTCGCCAACGGTATTGTACATCGTTATTGCAGTTCTCGTGATCGTTGTTATCATCGGTGCAGTCCTGTACGTGCGCTCGAAAAAGACCGCACAGAAACCGGCCCAGGAACAACCGGCCGAGACCGAAGAGTCTGAAGAAGAGGATTAACCATCCCGGAATTTCCGGGATCCTTTTTCATACTTTTTCCTTTTTGCAATTGCAGGTTTTTCAGTTTGGTGAAACCGATCTCATTCCAGGATACATGATGCTGCATATCATGTGACTGCGGATTTCTAGGATCCGAAAAGAGTCCCCGGAACCGGATTTCTTTCCCGCAAACCCATCCCTCCACAGTATACCATTCTGACGGAAGAGAGCCCCCATACCCTGCCACCACAACCCTTATCGGGGCTCCCGTCACCGGATATTATCCACGCTGTGATCTGATGAGCAGGTATTCTTTCATTGCCCGGATGCCGGATGAACCCGGCGCCCTCCACCAGGCAGCAGACATCGTGAAACGGTACGGGGGAAACATCAACCGGCTCCAGTACGATCGCCGGCTTGACACCGGAACTGTTTTTTTCGAAGTAACGGCAGATGAAGCGGAATACGGAAATATCACCCGGGATCTCGCTGCACGGGGATACCTCCAGACCAGTCTCGCACCCCTCGGGTTCCTGAAAATGCACGTGTACCTTCCGGACGTGAACAGCCCGGGATCGCTGCACGAGTTCCTGAACTATATCACCCGGGCAAAGGCGAATATCGCGTTCATCGATTTCGACGACCGGGGCAGCCATCCCGAACGGCTCACCATCAGCCTGACCCTGGGAACAAGCGATGCAGTCGAGCGCCTTCTCGATTCGCTGAAATCGAAATACCGTCTCGAAGTCCTCGAATACGATACCACCGGTGCAAAGCTGGACGACACGGTATTTTACGTGCGGTTCGTGCAGCAGCTCCGCGCCCTGATCGGGAACTCTGAGGAGGATTTCCTGCTCTCCTTCCTCGGCGACGTCAACCATGTGGCCCAGCAGATGACCGAGATGGGAAAAGACCCGCGGCAGGTTTTCGAGAAGATCCTTGAAAACGGAAACTTCCTCCGGGAAACCGCGGGGGCCGGGTTTTACGCGGACGTGCAGAAGATTCCGGTTACGGAAACGGTCACGCTGTACTGCTTCCAGCTGCCGGGCGGCGGGAGCGTTTTCCTGTTCGTGACGCCCGAGGATATCGTGATGGTCGATACCGGGTACGGGATCTACCATGAACGCATCATGGAACTCTTCAGGGCGTACGGGATCTGCGACCTCTCCCGGCTTTCCCGGATCTACGTGACCCATGCCGATGCGGACCATGCCGGTGGAGCGGGGCACCACCATGTCCCCTGCCATCTCCACAAGGGAACCCGGGCGATCATCGAACTCGACAACCGGGCCTACGGTTCCCGGAGCGAGGAATCGGTCCTGGAGATGGTGTATACAAAGATGATCAACACCGTCTCCCGGTTCTCGGTATCCCGGAACTTCATTGACTTCCCTGAGGAACCGCTCGGCAGACGCGGACCCTTTGCGATCGTCGACCGGTTCCGGGTGGGAGATGTCGGGATGGAAATCCTGGAAGGATTCGGCGGGCACCAGTTCGGCCAGTGCTTTCTCTGCGCCCCGGAGGAAGGGCTTCTCTTCACCGCTGATGAGGTCATCAATTTCGATCACCTCTCCCCGGAGCGTATGACCTACAACCAGCTCGCGGTCTTTTTTGTCTTAAACGTCCATGTCGACCGGGACCGGGCGAAGGAGGAAAGAAAAGCGCTTCTTTCCCTTGGCCAGGAGCTGGACCAAGTGCTTGGGAAAACCGGGAAACGCTGCCGGATCTGCGGAGGGCACGGCCCGGTCTCGGTCTTTGACGGAACAAAACTCGTTCCGGCCGTACCTGAAGAGCGGTATGTCCCGGGCGATCATCCCGAGTGCGGCTGACCGGATATTCCCGACCCCACGATTTTACCCGCAGTTTTATAGTGCTTCGGTCACCCGGTTTTTGCAGGTGACGCCCTGGCCCGGAAACCAAGGGACCGGTACCGGAGAATCCGGTCCGGGAACCCTTCTCCGCCGCATATCGATAGCCCCCATTTAATAACAAAAACAGAAAACCAATAGGATGGTTGTGCTGACGATGGGTGAAAGCAGGGTCCAGGATATGATGCGCCTGATGGGATCGAAGATCCGGTCCATCAGCGATTCGATACATGACGATGAAGTGGAAAAATTCATGGACGAGATCCTCAAAGCCAAACGGATCTATGTCATGGGAGCCGGACGATCGGGCCTTGTTGCGAAATCCTTTGCGATGCGGCTCATGCATCTCGGCCTCCAGTCCTTTGTTGTGGGAGAGACGATAACGCCTGCGATGCGTCCTGACGATGTCCTCATCGTATTTTCCGGCTCGGGAAAGACCAAGACGGTTGCAGATATCGCCGAGACCGCAAAGGAACTCGGGGCCCATATCTGCATCATAACCTCGAACCCGGAATCCCGCATTGCAAAGATCTCGGAATGTGTTGTCGAGATCGAGAGCCACCGGGACGCACTCGAAAGCGACAGCGCCGAGTTCGAGATCCGGCAGATGATCGGGGAGCACAAGTCCTTCGCCCCGCTCGGTACGCTCTTTGAGACCGCGTCCCTCGTCTTTGCCGACGCGGTCATCTCACGGCTGATGGAGATAACGCAGACCGACGAGTCCGCCCTGAAAAATCGTCACGCAAATATTGAATAACCGGAAGGACAAGGAAACCCATTATGACAGGGAAACGTGTTGCCGCCCGGGTGGCGCACATAAATCTCTCCGGTATCCGGAAACTGTTCGACAGTGCCGGTCCCGATTCCATCAGCCTCGGCCTCGGGCAGCCGGATTTCGATACGCCACAGCACATCAAGGATGCCGCGATCCAGGCTATCCGGGAAGGAAAGACCGGCTATACCGCGAACACGGGAATACCCGAACTCCGGGAAGCCATCTCAGAGAAATTCCGGCGCGAAAACGGGCTTGCGTACAGTCCCGACCAGCTGATCGTAACCGCCGGTGCAAGCGAAGCTCTCCATCTCGTCATGGAAGCGCTTGTCTCTCCCGGGGATAAGGTGCTCTTCCCGGATCCCGGGTTTGTCGCCTATGCCGCACTCGCAGAACTTGCAGGGGGACGACCGGAGGGGATTCCCCTTACCCGGGATCTGCGTATCGATATCGAGAAAGCCAAGGAAGCGATGGACGGGGCGAGACTTCTCGTCATCAACTCTCCGGGCAACCCGACCGGTGCCGTTGAGACGAAGGATTCCCTCCGCGCCATCGTGGAATACGCAAACGATCGCGGGGTCACCGTGGTTTCCGACGAAGTGTACGAGCACTACCTGTACGGCGGCGCAAAGCACTGGAGCGCTGCGCAGTTCGGTGACGATGTCATCACCATCAATGCGACCAGCAAGACGTACGCAATGACCGGCTGGCGTCTCGGGTACCTTGCAGCACCCGAAGAATATATCGGGCCCTGCCTGAAGGTCCACCAGTACTGCCAGGCATGCGCAACATCGATCTCCCAGTACGCCGCCCTTGCGGCATACACCGGAGATCAGTCCTGCGTTGATGCAATGCGCAGGGAGTACGAAGCCCGCAGGGACCTTCTCTGCTCCGGCCTCCATGATCTCGGGCTTGCCTTCCCCAAACCGGAGGGCGCGTTTTATCTCTTCGTACCGATGGAGCAAAGTATCGTGGAAAGCGTGATTGCCCGTGGCGTCATCATCGTCCCGGGATCTGCATTCGGGGAGAATGCACCGGGATATGCCCGGATCAGTTACGCGGCATCCCGGGAGAACCTGATGCGAGCTCTTGATAGGATTCGCAGCGTAATGAGTGGGTAAGAGCCTGGAGCTGATTATGGTAAAGGAACTCTTAGCGCAGCTTTCCAATGCCCACGGGGTATCGGGAAGCGAAGGGAACATTTACGATCTGATCAAAAAAGAACTGAAAGGGCACGTCGATGAGATCCGGGAAGATCCGCTCGGGAACCTGATTGCGGTGAAGACGGGAAATTCCTTCAAAGTGATGCTCGCCGCCCACATGGACGAGATCGGCCTGATGGTCAAGTTCATTGACGAGAAGGGATTCCTCAGGTTCGCGGCACTCGGCGGCTGGTACGGGCCGACTCTGTATAACCAGCGGGTCATCCTGCACGGAACGAAAGGACAGTGCCGGGGAGTCATTGGAGGAAAACCGCCTCACATGATGGACGAGGAGGAGCGCAAGAAGGGTGTCAAAACCGATGATCTCTTCATCGATGTCGGGGCATCCTCACGTGACGAGGTGAAAGCCCTCGGTATCGAGATCGGGACCCCGGTCACCATCGACCGGGAATTCGCAGAGCTGAACGGGACCCGGGTCACCGGGAAAGCATTCGATAACCGGGTCGGCGTCGCGATGCTGATCTCGGTCTTAAAGACCGTAAAGTCCCCGTTCACCATCTACGGGGTCTTCACGGTACAGGAAGAGGTCGGCCTCAAGGGCGCCCGGGTCAGCGCGTACTCGGTCGAGCCCGACATCGCGATTGCGACCGATGTCACGATCCCGGGCGATCACCCGGGTATCGATATGAAGGATGCGGCAGTCGAGATGGGGAAGGGCCCGGTGATCACGATCATCGATGGCAGCGGTCGCGGCCTGATCGCGGACCGCCGTATCGTGAAATGGCTCACCGGAGTCGCAGAGGCAAAAAAGATCCCGGCGCAGGTCGAGGTAGGTGTCGGCGGGACGACCGATGCGACCGCGATCCACCTCACACGGGGAGGTATCCCGAGCACGACCATCTCCGTTGCGTCCCGGTACATCCATTCCCCGGTCGAAGTCATCGATCTCAGGGATCTCGAAGCATCGGTCCGTCTCCTGGTCGAGGCACTCAAAGTCAAACCGAAGATGTGAGCGTCCCGGGATTTTCCCGGCCTGCTCCCAGGTATCTTTTTCTTTTTGAACCGGATCCTCCGGATTCTCATCTGCCGAACCGGGTCGTGAGGTCAGACTCCGCAAGCATATGCCCTGACGATACCTTGAGGAAATCCTCCCGGGTTGCATACGCAAGACCGGTCTCTTCATCGAGTGCATAGAGCCGGAAGATGTACCGGTGGGTGGTCCCTATGGGGGGACAGGGCGGGTAATATCCCCGGCTCCCGGCTGAGTTCCGGCCCGATTTTTCCCCTGCGTCCAGTTCCTTCGCTGCAGAGATATCTGCCGGGATTCCCTTTGAATCAGGGGGGATATTGTACAGGAGCCAGTGCGTGAATGTCCCGGACGGCGCATCGGGATCTTCGAGAAGGAGCGCGAGGCTCACCGTCCCGTTCGGGACCCCGGTCCAGGAAATTTCCGGGGATTCCGCCGCACCAATGCAGGTGTACTGCGAAGGCAGTGTTGAACCATCGGTCAGGGAATCAACGCTTATTGCAAATGAACCGGGTGCCGCATTTCCCGGCGATGATTCGGGCGTTGCAGGAGCGGCTCCTTCCGCTGACACGGGAGCCGGTTGCGGGGCCTGGCCGGTGCAGCCGCACGAGACGAGAAGTGCGGTCGCGAGAAAGAACGGGATGAGGGAGCGGACGTCCATAGGATGTGATAGGTTAAGGAAGGGATAAGGGTATTGGACGGACCCGCCGCGTTCCGGGAAAACCGGAGAAGGATCCCAACGTATTTGTCCCCGTATAGTCGTATATCCGGAAAAATTCCGGACGGGTGGTTGCTTTTGGAACTCCCCAGGAGTTGCCGCATTCCGGCTGACAGGACAGGATTCCCGGTATTACGCCTCGCGTTCATAAAGGAGGATGAATTTCAGAATCTGATTAATAATCTCAAAAACTTTAATTCGCGATATTAATTTGTTGTTTCTAACTGGACTGGGTGGAAAAAAATTTGATTAATTGTGTGGGAAGTGATAGCGTTCATAAATTAATATAAAACTAAAAAGCTGACAGGTCCCTGATTGTCAGGGACTCCAACCATAGAAAGGAACGCCCCGGCCGGGACTTGAACCCGGGTCAAAAGCTCCGGAGGCTTCTAGGATATCCACTACCCTACCGGGACATTTGCAGGACCTACCCCGCCGCACGATACCGTGCGGGGATAGTCGCCCATAAAATTCATCCCCAAGATAGATAAGGCTATCGCAAATCAGGGCAAACCTGGCCCGGTATTACGAAAAAAGGCTGGAATTATCCAGGAATTGGTAGAGAAATCAAGAGGGTCAGGCTGAGAGGGAAACGCCCATAGGGAGGCGATACCGCCGCAAAAGACCCGACTGAATCCTCAGTGGGAAATCCCCTTGACCGCCAGGGAGATATCCCCATTACCTGACGCGATGATAACCGGGAAAATCACCCGACGAGCTTTCGCAGGCGGTCCAACCGAAGAGAACTTGCAGGACGTGGGTTTCCCAAAACCGCCACTTCCTGCAGATGAAGCGGCATCCGGATTGTCACCGGGTACCAGTATCGGGAGGGCCAGGTTCCCTCTACTTCAAAAGGGTCCGGGATCTGGAGAGGGACACTGACCACACGATGAAAAATACCAACGATACATCCAATAGAACTTCAAAAGACAATAAATTTATATCATAATATGGAAAGTAACTTCCATCCTGTTTTAAAGCAGGATTACTCCAGGCCAAACTGATATCCGACGGGTGGTAAAATGAAACGAGAAGACGTGACCGAAAAAATTCTGGATGCAATGCGCGAGAAGAACCTGACCTTTGAAAAGGTCGCTGCTGACCTCGGCAGACATACGATCTGGGTGGCGGCGGCACTGTTCGGCCAGGCCAGCATGACTGCGGAAGAAGCGAATAAAGTAATTTCCCTGCTGAACCTTGATCCTGCATATGGCAAAATCCTTCAGGAATGCCCGTATAAGGGATCGCTTGAGACAATAGTCCCCACAGATCCGCTGGTTTACCGGCTGTATGAGATTATGGCAATTTACGGCGTCCCGATGAAAGCAGTTATCCATGAAATGTTCGGGGACGGTATTATGAGCGCTATCGACTTTGAGATCGATATCAGAAAGAAAGAAGATCCCAAAGGAGACCGCGTAATAATCGAGCTCAATGGGAAATTCCTGCCCTACAAGAAGTGGTAACCCGGGAGCTCCCGGTACGTTGCCGGCAGGCAGTACATCTCTTTTTCCGGAGGAACGAATGAAGATCCTTCGGCCGGTCAGGATGCGCATGAAGAAAAACGGAAGCCGATTCGACAGGACGTTCATCCATCCGGATAGCCCGGCTGCCACAGTATGTTAACCTGCCACGGACCGCCCCTGTTTCTCCCATGCCGGTTTCCTGCCCACACTCCTCATGCCCTGCCGGATTTTCCAGTGCCCCGGTATTTCCCGTCCGGCACCCGGATCTCGAACCGGATCCCCTGTCCCGGGATACCGTTCTCGGTTATGGAAATTCCGGTGAGCCCGAGGATCTCCCGTGCCACCGGCAGCGCAAAGTTCGTACTCTTTCCTGACTCGAAATCAAAGATCGCCTCCTTATCCTGCTTCGGGACCCCGTTCCCGTTATCCCTGTAGACCAGGACGAGGGCGTCCCCGTCTGCCTGCGCAGACAGCGAGATAACCGCAAGCTTCGGACCCCCGAACTTCAGCGAGTTCTCGATCAGGTTGACGAACACCTGGGGAAGGAGCGGGTCGGCAAATATCTCGACTCCACCGACAGAAGATGAGAACTCAACGGTTCGTGTCGGGAGGAGCTTTGCGGCATTCCCGAACGCCTGGCCCACGGACTGCCACCGGGGCATGAGTATCCCGAGATCCTGGAGCGATTTCATGAACGCTATCTGGTTCTTGATCGCTTCCACGGACGACGCGGTCCTGTCAAGGATACTCTGCATCTCTTCCCGGGAACTGATGACCTGCGCCCGCTCCAGGGAATCCATGATCACCGAGAGCTGTTCGAGCGTATCGTACCGGGAGATGCTCTGGAGGAGATCCATCCTGACATTGATGTTCGCCTGGGTTACATCCTCGGAAATCCCCAGCAGGTACCTGACCTCCCCTGCGGAGTCGAGGATCGGAACCGTCACCATGTGGATAATCTTCTCCGGGCCCGGGATTTTCGACGAGATCTTGTTCCGGATCTTCCTGCGGCTCGAAATAATCTCCCGGTCTTCCCTTTCGATGACCTCCGCGATCTCCGGAGAGAAGATCTCACGGTCGGTTCTGCCTATGACCTCGCGTGCAGGCCTCCCGAAGATCTCCTCGCAGGTTTTGTTCCAGAAAATGTACCTGCCGTCTCCGGCGCGTTTGAAGAAGACCGCTACCGGCAACTGGTCGATCATTCCCTGCTGGACGATCTCCCCGTCATGCACTTTCCGGGATGCATCTTTCAGGGAATCGACCATGTGGTTGATGCTTCTCTCCAGGATGACGAACTCACTGTTCCGGGTAGGACTGATCCGGTGATCGAGGTTCCCACGGGCTATGAGATCCACGTCGCGGGCTATGGCATGGATCGGCCGGATCATGCGATGGGACAGGACGACGGCAAGGGCGCACCCGACCGCGATCGTTCCGACCGCCATGACAATATGAATGATAACGATCCTGCCGAGAGCTTCAGCTATGGAATGCGTATTGTACGTTATCTCGATGATACGGCTGGGGTCTGTCCCGTATTTCCGATCGTTCAGGTCAATATACAGGTACCGGACAACGCGGGATTTATCCGGTTCCGGAAATTCAAGGGTCGCCCGGGTCGCGATGACCTGGTCCAGGCGCTGGCGGGAGACCGGGTCCGGCTGGTACTCCGGCTCCTCGTAGGCTTCCCCCATGATATTGTAAATGTGAATATCCTCGATATAGGGGTTATCCGATGTCATGTTCAGGAGAAAATTCCGGAGGCCGACGGCCTGCCTGCCGCCCGCGACCGGCCCCCCGGAAAACCCGAGTTCAAGGATGTACCGGTGATCGGGCGTCGGCATATAGGCGAATTTCCGGTACTCCCCCGTGCCCAGCCGGTCCCGGACCACGCGATCCGGGAAGAATCCCTCCGAAAGACGGATTTCGGTGAGATACTGGAAAAGGTACGGGACGGCACGGAAATCCTGTCCCAGCTCGGGGGCATAGGTCGTGTATTCGATGACACCGCTCGCATTGATGATATAGAGATGATACTGGTTCCCGAGCTCCCTTTGCACGGCGGTAAGGTTCATCCGGGACGGATCCCTTCCGGACCGCTCGTACTCGGCAAGGAACAGGGGAAAATCCGTCTTCATCTGGGAATTCAGGGAATCGTCGAAATAGTTGAGCGAGGCATCTGCGTGCCGGATCCCTCCCTCGATATTGTGTTCGGTCTGCCCCTGGAGCCGGAGGGCGTCCTGCTCAAACGTATTCTTCGTGTACAGGTAATCGGTGACAAGGCTGAACCCTACGACAAGAACCAGAAAGAGGATCAGGTACAGCAGGAGATCCCAGGAAAACGACCGGTCTTTCCGGGAGAAGAAATCCTTTAGGGGAATGATAATCTATCGCTTTTCTCTTTAGGAAATATATAACCGTTCTGACCACCGGCCAGGAAAGAATGTGAACGGATACGCAGTCCGCAGGCGGACCCGGAAAATCCACAGGATTGCAGCCTGTATCGGAAGCCGGTTCCCAATCCCTGCCGGAAAACAGGATCTGCCCGTTCAGTCCCCCGGGCTATCGTCCGGTGCCGGGCTGTTCCTCGCCTTTATAAGGGTGAGAACGTTCTGCCCGTCCTCAAACCGGTACCTGACATCCTGCATCAGGTTCCTGATGAGCATCACCCCGAGCCCCCCGATCGGACGATCCTCGGCGCTTGCCCGGGTATCGGGCGGCGGGAGCGTCAGCGGGTTGAAGGGGACGGCCGAATCCCGCAGCGTGACCTCAATCGTATCAGGCGCGACCAGGCAGCTGATCCGGATCTCGCCCGGTTTTTCCCGGTACCCGTGATGGATCGTATTCGTGACCGCCTCCTCGACTGCAAGCTGCACGTCCAGGATCACGTTATCCGGAACGCCTTCCGATGAGAGATACCCAAAGAGAGTATCGTTCATCTCCGGGATCTCCTGAATATCGGAATTTATGACAAGGGATAACGGGGAGGCCATAGTTACACCGCCTTCAGAACGAGAATCGAGATATCGTCATACTGCGGGGTACTCCCGCAGAACCCGGAAACATCATCGAGGATCCGGTCCACGATCTCCTGTGCCGGGAGCCGGGCATACTGAAGGACCGCCGATTTCAGCCGCTCCTCCCCGTACATCTCCTGGGACGCATTGAGGGCTTCCGTGATCCCGTCCGTGAAGAGAACGAGGATATCTCCGGAACCGAACTGCACCGTCCCCGAATCATAGGGTGCATCTTCGAGGAGGCCGACCGCGATTCCCGTGGCCGGGATCTCTGCAAGCGAACTGTCGGAAGCACGGTACAGGATCGGCGGATTATGTCCTGCGTTCACGTACTCAAGGCTCCGTTTTTCCCCGTCAATCATTCCATAGAAGAGGGTAATGAACATCCCGGATTTTGAATCTTTCGTGATGACCGAGTTCGCATTCCGGATCGCATCCGACGGGCTCTTATGCCACCGGGTATTGACCCGTATGACGATCCTGCTCAATGCCATGAAAAGGGCTGCGGGTATTCCCTTTCCCGAGACATCGGCGATCACGATCCCTGCTTCTCCCGGCTTGAGCGGGATCACTTCGAGCGGGATCACGTCAAAGAAATCTCCCCCCACCTCTTTCGCCATCAGGTTTTTTGCCGCGATATTGAAATTCGGGATCTCTGCTATCTCATCGGGAAGGAAACTCTGCTGGATCTCGGCGGCGATATTGAGCTCGGTCTGTTTCCGTTCCATCTCACGGAGGAGGGTATCGCGTTCCGCCACCATCCTGCGCTCTTTTTCAACGTTCGTGATGATGAAGGCAAAGACCGCCATCCCGGCCATATTGGCAACGACCATCGGGAAGAGTGCGGAAGAGACAATCCCGTATGCAACCTCCGGGGGAGTTACCAGAAAGATTGCAAGGATCATATGGAGCCCTTCCATCAGGGCTGCGAATGCAACGGCTCCCGTAATCCCGATGAACTTCTTCCGGTTCAGGAGGTAGATGATGCCACCCAGAACCCCGGCAAGGACCGTTGCAAGGGAACAGGAGATAACGGTCGGTCCGCCGAGCGTCATGCGGTACGCGGCACCGATAAGCCCTGCACCGATCCCGACAACCGGGCCCCCGACAAGACCCGCGACCATCGGGCCGAGATCCCGGACATTGATGATTGCACCAAGAACCGATTTCCCGCTGATGGTCCCGTAAATGGAGATTACCCCGAAGATCAGGATCAGGATACCCTGGGTTTTTACGGAAGGCCGGCCTTCGAGGAGTTCTGCAAAGAGCCTGCTCCTGGTGAAAAGATAGGCAAAAACCGCGATGACGCAGATCATCTGGAGCAGGACCAGGGTTGATGACAGGTACTCCTCGAACATGGGAAAAGTTCCGGAAAGGGATTGCTTTTTCTTGGATTTAAAATTCCCTGCGCGATTCTTTTCCCGAAACCGGGTTATTCCGGTGCAGGCCTTCCGGGGGCCGGAGAGTCATACCCGTCCCGCCGGGACGGAGAAATGCACCGGGGATTCCTGCCCGGAAAACGGAATGGTTCTTGACCAATCACGGTACAATACAGTAGCAGCGATCAACCAGGATTATCCGGTGACCTCAATGGAAATTACCACCAATATACAGGACGGGGCTGCGGTTGTTGCCGTAACCGGAAGGATAGATACGAGTACCGCTCCGGATCTCGAACGGGAACTGAACAGGATCATCGACTCGGGAACACGGAAAGTGCTCCTGAACTTCAGGAATGTTCCCTATATCAGCAGCGGCGGGCTCCGGGTCCTTCTTGCGACCGCAAAGAAACTGAACGATCCCTCGGACCGGTTCGGGATTTCAAGCCTGACTCCGGAAGTGAACAAGATCATGAAGCTTGCAGGGTTCACATCGATCTTCAAGATTTTCCCGGATGAGGGAGCAGCGCTTGCCGGATGGTAGCCAGCTCCTCACCGACCGCACCTGGCAGGACGTGCCCGGGTGCCGGGATGTCCGCATCTACCCGTACATACGAAAGATCGATACCCTCTCCTCCAACTCCTATCTTCTTTCCCTGAACGACTGCCTCATTCTCCTGGATCCGGGCGCTCTTCCGGAACAGATGGAGCATATGGTCGGGGTTATCCGGAGCGCGATTGCAGAAAAACCGAGACCGCTTCTTGCCATCATTACCCACATCCATGGCGACCACTGGCTCCAGGTCCTCGAAAATACGGACTTCCGGAAATTCCCGGTGATCTATGCGGTACAGGAAACGGGCGCCCTTGCGTTCGCGAACAACGACAGCAGGCTCACCCAGGCCTCGCTCCTCGGGACACGGTTCGGGACCATCCCGGTTGCCCTGCCTCTCTTTCCCGAATCCGAACTGGCCTGCGATGACGGTGCTGTCGTAACAAGGCCCGGCTTCCCGTTCCGGTATTCCTACGGCACGACCCCTGCACCGGGCGGCCGGGAGATCCGGTGCCAGAACATTCTCTTTGATTCGGATACGCTGGAATGCTACCACACGCCCGGCCACAACCCGGACTGCATCTGCATCCGGATTGGGGAGATCCTCTTTACCGGCGACCTTCATTTTGCCGCGACGACCGGGATCGCGGGCCTTGCGGGCTGGGACCAGAAGAAACTCATCCGGTCCATTGAAGACATACGGGGAGTTCTCGCCGCAAAACCGGTACGGATCTGCTGCCCCGGCCACGGACGGCCCCTCCCTGCACCCACCATGGCGGCTACGCTCGAAGCGCTCCAGCGGGACGTGGAGTCCCTGGAAGCCATCGCGGAGCTGAACGTGGCCCGGGCCCGGCAGGTCGCCGCATATGCGGAAGGCCTGATGACCGCTCTCGGCGAAGTCTTCACGATCATCGAGGGCCGGCTCTATTACGTGGCATATGTCTTAAACGAACTCGAAGAGTCAGGCGAGGCGGATTCCGTCGGGAAACTGCTGGGATCCGGAATGATCGACGACCTCATCGGGAACTTCAACGCGTTCCGGGCCGAATACCAGGAGGCAGGGAAACCGGATGTCTACATCATGCTCAAGGCAGGCCAGGTCATTGCAAAAATGGACCATGTCTTCGAGCGCGAGGATCTCGATTGGATCATCGATTCCTACCTTCTCGAACGGGCCGAGCGGCTGATCTCGGATTACATGCGGATGGCAAAAGGGCACCGGCCGCCGGTGATTGTCGGGAACACCGATCTTCTGCCGGTCGTCTCGGGAGCCGTCGCTGCCGTAAACCGGCCTCCGCTCTCAGACGACGAATTTTTCGATGCTGCTGACGATCCCGAACAGTACCGGAAACTGCTCGCAAAGAGAATTGCCCTCGTGAGCCCATCCGCGGATGTCAGCTTTGCATTCCATGAGGGCCCCGGGCCGTACCAGGCAAGTATCGATGAGGACCGGATGCGCGGGCTTCTCATCATGCTTCTCGAAGAAGAGATCGGGCGCGATGCGGGCACCATCACGATTGCGCTCGAACCGGAGGGGGAACGGCTCATCCTGACGATGACTGGGACAGGTTCGTCTTCCGGGGAGAATGATGCGATACTCCCCCTCAAACTGCGGTTCCTGGAAGAAGAGGCAACTCTTGCCGGGGGAATTCTGCGGTCCTCGTTCGAGCCCGGGACCACAACGTTTTCGCTGGAGATGGGGACCGGATCCCTCCTCTCCACACTCCTTCCCGATACACAGATTCCCTGAAAAGAGACGGAAAACGGAACCCGGGTTCTGACCGGGATTCCGGGCCTGCTATTTCTCCCAAACCCCTGCGGTCAGGATTTGTGATAGGTGTGCCAGATCTTGCAGGCGCCTTCGTGGCTCACCATGCAGGGACCGACCGGCGTCCGGGGCGTGCATACCTTCCCGAAAAGCCTGCAGTCCGAAGGCGATGCAATGCCCCTGAGGACTTTATCGCAGATGCAGGCCGAGTGCTTGTCCACGTGGCGGTACACGATCCCGAACTTTTTCTGGGCATCGTACTGTTCGAACTCTTTTTTCAGCTTAAGACCGGATTTCGGGATGACCGGGAAACCCCGCCACTCGATATCCTGCGGCTCGAAGACCTCGTACATCAGCCGCTTTGCCTTCACGTTCCCTTCCCGGGTGACCGCACGCGGATACGCGTTGTCGACCCGGTGCGTCCCGTCCCGTACCTGCTGCGTCAGCATCAGGAGACCGAGAAGGATATCGTCAGCCTCGAACCCTGCGACGACCTGCGGGACCGGAAATACCTCGTACTCTTCGTACCCCATCACCGTGCAGACATGGCCGGGCAGGACGAACCCGTCAAGGGATGCTTCGCCCTGTTCGAGCAGCCATTTCATCGCGGGCGGGACGAGCCGGTGGCAGGAGAGGATCGAGAAGTTCTCCGGGGGATTCGTGAGAATCGTTGCCGCAACGGTCGGCGCCGTGGTCTCGAACCCGACCGAGATAAAGACGACTTCTTTATCGGTCTTCTGTGCGATCTCGACCGCCTTGTGCACGCCCTGGACCACCCGTATGTCGCCGCCGCTCGATTCCAGGGATCCCTTCGACCCCGGAACCCGCAGGAGATCCCCGTAGGTCGCGATGATGCAGCCCTTGTCCACGAGATCGAGCGCTGCATCGATCTCTCCCTGCGGGGTGATGCAGACCGGGCAGCCCGGGCCCATCACGATCTTCAGCCGTTCCGGGAGGATGCTCCGGAGGCCGGTCCGTGCGATGGCGGCTTCGTGGGTCCCGCAGATGTGCATGAACGTGAGGTCCCGGTCGACGAGTCCCCCGAGTGTCTTTGCTATTTCCGATCCGGCAGCCATGGGTTGTCATAACTATATAGACTGACGTGACATAAGAGTACGTATGAATGGCCTCGACTTGCCGTTCCCTACCAGCTATTTCTATGCCGTGGTAACGATCCTCATCGGGGTCGTCGTTGCGGTAATCGCCCATTTTGTGGTAAAGTGGCTCCAGAAAAAAGCGGATGCAACCGAGACCCTGATCGACGACATCATTCTTGCAGCCATCGGCCGGCCCCTTGTCGTCTCGATCCTCCTGGCGTCGGTGTACATCGCCCTGACTTCGTTCGATGTCATCCCCCCGTTCATGACCTGGCTCTTTACCGACCAGGTGATCAATGCGGTCTATATCATCATCGGGGCCTGGATCCTCTCGGTCTTTCTCGATAATTTCCTTGGCACGTACGGGAAAGCGATTGCGGAAAAGACGGAAGGGGACCTCGACGACCGGCTCATCCATTTCCTGGAGATCGTCGCAAAATACGTCATCTGGTTTGCGGCGCTCGCCCTGCTCCTGCACAATTTCACGATAGATATCACGCCGCTCCTTGCGGGTGCCGGTATTGCCGGGATCGCCCTTGCGCTCGCAGCCCAGGATATCCTGGGCAACTTCTTCGGCGGCGCGATGATTACGTTCGATAAGCCGTTCAAGGTCGGGGACCGCATAAAGGTCGACAATTACCTCGGGACCGTGGAGACGGTCGGTCTCCGGAGCACCCGCATCCTGACTCTGGAAAACCAGTTCGTGACCGTCCCGAACGCGAAGATCACGGACAATATCGTGATCAACTATTCCATGCCCGATGAGCGGCTCAAACTGCGGCTCCCGGTCTCGGTTGCGTACGGGACCGATATCGCGAAGGTGAAAAAGATCCTCCTGGAAGTCGCAAAGGAGGCTGCCGAAAAGACGCCGTACGTCCTTGCCGACCCGGAACCCCAGGTCTTCTTCTCGGCATTCGCGGAGTCCAGCCTGGATTTCATCCTTGCGATCTGGATGGCGAAGTACAACCTTCCCGACGAGACGAAGGACTTCATCTACTGCCGTATTGACGACCGGTTCCGGGAGGAAGGGATCGAGATCCCGTTCAAGCAGATCGATATCCGGATGCGGAACGGCACCTGATCTTTTTCTTTTCCTGTCCCGGCCCGAATAGATCATTTTTAGGACCGGGGGCGACAATTCCTCTTTTGTATGCCGGGAGTCTCCACGTTCTGCATGATTGAGCGGCCGCTCGCCGAGGCCCTGGACTGCATCTCCGGTATCACGGACCGGATAGAGGTGATGGACGAGGGGCCGCATTTCCTTGAGAGTTCCGAGCCGCTGGAGAGCTATTCCGCGCATTTTTCCATTCACGCACCTTCGCGGGGGGTGAACCTTGCGAGCCTGCTCGAACCGGTCCGGAAAGCGAGTGTCGAGGTCACGGACCAGGTCTTTTCTATTGCTGCCGATGTCGGGGCGTCCGTGATCGTGCACCCGGGCTATTATGCATGGGCCAGCGAGCGCGAAAAAGCAGAAGACCGGCTCGCGCAGTCCCTTGACGATCTCTCGTGCGCCGCGGAAGAGCGGGGGGTCAGGTTCCTGGTCGAGAACATGGGGGACTGGGAATATTTCTTCCTCAGGACCCCGGATGAACTCCGGCTCATCGGGGACTGCGGCTTTGCGTTCGATGTCGGGCACGCGAACCAGAACCGGTGTATCGATGGGTTCTTAGATGCCTGCATCGGCCACTGCCATCTCCACGATAACTGCGGGGACACGGACGCCCATCTTGCGATCGGGGAAGGGACGATTGACTTCACCCGGGTGATGGAGAAGATCCGGGCATCGGGCATTGTCCCGATCCTGGAGGTTACAACGTTCCGGGGCGTCCTTGCGAGCATTGCGGCGCTGGAAAAGATGGGATTCGGATAGCGGAGTACTTCCCTGGTAAGGAAGAGCTCGGGAAAATGGATCTGCGCTGCAGGGATAACCCGGAAAATTTCCGGGGAACGCTCACAGGAAATGCGGGTTTTCGCTTCCTTCATCCGCAATCTTTTAAAAGGATGCTTACCCACATTAGAGGAGCACATTGCCTGTGTGGCTCAGCCGGTAGAGTACTTCCTTGGTAAGGAAGAGGTCGCGAGTTCGAATCTCGCCACAGGCTCTTTTTCTTCCGGGTTCAAAGCCTATCATTTACTTTGACGGTTTCAAAAAGATATACCCCCGGTTCATTTCGGAAATCCCGATCAACCTCTTTTGCCATCATCCATCGCAACTTCACTTTCGCCCCGCCCGCAGCCTGAGAGAATCCCGGGCATGGAGTTCGACCTGTGCCCGGCCGTCACGCTTCAGACGGGATCGTACAATGCGGTGGCAGCCCCAACCGACCTGATCCTCGCAGCCCTGAATTCAGACGGGGAACTGCAGCGGTTCATGTTCCTGTACGTATCCGGGAATTACTCCCGGATCCTGAACGGGGTCCACCGTACGAAAAACTTCGATGTGCGTCGGGCATTCACCGCGTTCCAGCTTGTCACCATACTGTCGGAAGCCTATCACACGGTCATCCTGGTGGAGCACGACCCGACCCTGTACGACGGCCCGGAGCGGAACATGCTGATGGCACAGGTCACCTGTGCGCTCAAATCTGCGGCAGAAGAGGCGATGGTTTATGATTGAGATTTCAATATTTGCATATGACCTTTTACAGATGAGATGAAACGATTGAATGATAAATTCGGATTCGGTTCATTTACATTGATTTCAGCCTCAGAAAACTGTGCCGTCAAAAAGCATGATGCTTCATAAACTCGTTCGAGAACAAGTCTCTGGCAAAAGATCTCATACCTTTTCTTGTAGGAAGCCCCCTTGAAAACTACATCGACGTCAAAATGCGGTTCCCTTACTGCCACAGGGGAAGAGGAATCATTACAGTCTTCGAGAAGGAACAAATATCCCATCCACGGTTTGAACATACTCTTCCCAAACCTGCCCTCACGGTAAGCAACCCAGATATCTGTTGCACTGCCGATGGCCTCTTCAGTTCGGTTATTGAAATTGTTACCAAATGAAGGCCCCATTTGCGATTTCAATTCGATAGCTGCTCCCAAAATCCCATTATAAACAACAACCAGATCCCATTTCTTTTCAGGTCGATAATACCCAGGTAATTCAACAGCTGCTTTTTTGAAAATACAATCTGCTGGTATTCCCGACTCAATAATTGCTGTGCTTATGAGATCTGCAAAGGCATCCATCTGAGCCCCACCGGTAACAGCACCACGTGATCCCATATCCGGAGTACCGGATTCGGCTTGTTTGGTTTTCTGATTGTTTCGAGAGGTCCAATAAAATCGAACTGCATCAACGATCTCTCTATCCACGAATAATCCTCCGGTTTCAGATATCAATGAGAGTTTTTTGATATTTTTTCAGAGATTGGGGTTTCTCTACCTCTATTCCCTGTTGGGTAATTTTGCGATACGCATATTCCAGGTATGTGGGACTAACCTCAATTCCAATACTGTTTCTTCCGGTGGCAGCTGCAGAAATAATTGTAATCCCAGTTCCAACAAAAGGATCGAGAACGGTATCCCCTACAAAGCTGAACATTCGAATTAATCGGTTTGCTAACTCACCCGGGTAAGGTGCTGGATGATCTTTAGTTGAGGCCCCTGGAAGATCCATCCAAATCTGTCGGAACCATTTTTTATGATTTTCTTGAGAGATGATACTGAGCAATCTGGTGTTTGCATCGGGTTTCCGATATGAACCGGGTTTTCGTTGCATCAAAATAAATTCAATATCGTTTTTTATTACGGCATTTGGTTCATAGGGCTTACCCAGAATTCCCCCTCCGTTATTCACTTCAAACGTGGCATTGGCAATTTTATGCCATATTATCGGGGTTAAGTTATCAAACCCTAATTTTCGGCAGGATTCAATGATACTTGCATGGAGGGGCATTACATAATGTCTGCCACTTTGCTTCCGCGAAATGCAGACATCTCCAACGACAACAATAAGGCGACCCCCAGGCACTAAAACCCGAAAGCATTCGGACCAGACTTTGTCAATTTCATTAAGGAACTTATCATAATCATCAATGTTTCCCAGTTGTCCATCTGCTTTCTCGTATTTCTTCAGATTCCAATACGGTGGTGAGGTCACAACGAGATGAACAGATTCATCATCAATAGTGGAAAATTTTCGGGAATCGCCCAACATCAATTTATGATGAGTGGGCTGGGCTTTAACAATTGATTCAATCCTATTGATGAGAATGGGATCCTTTGCAATTGCTGGGACTGCTTTCTGTAACCCCACAGAATCAATCAGCGGATTAAGAAATGCCAAATCTGTGTGGGGTTGAGTTAATATTGTAGCCATCAGCAATTCATCCTGATATTACATTATGAATTGAGAGATTTAATGGTAATTCCATTCCATCCTAAATTTAATTCCACGCTCCACTCCACCCTCTATTTTCCAGCAGGGACCAAGGAATTTCCCCCTATCTTTTCTCGATGTAAGATCATTCATTCCACAACGTAATCTCCTAGGGCAGAATATTCCCAATTTAGTCTTTCCACTTTCGCCCCGCCCGCAGCCTGAGCCTAATAACCCGCAGCCTGAGAGAATCCCGGGCATGGAGTTCGACCTGTGCCCGGCCGTCACGCTTCAGACGGGATCGTACAATGCGGTGGCAGCCCCGGCCGACCTGATCCTCGCAGCCCTGAATTCAGACGGGGAACTGCAGCGGTTCATGTTCCTGTACGTATCCGGGAACTACTCCCGGATCCTAAACGGGGTCCACCGCACGAAAAACTTCGATGTGCGTCGGGCATTCACCGCGTTCCAGCTTGTCACCATACTGTCGGAAGCCTATCACACGGTCATCCTGGTGGAGCACGACCCGACCCTGTACGACGGCCCGGAGCGGAACATGCTGATGGCACAGGTCACCCGTGCACTCAAATCTGCGGCAGAAGAGGCGATGGTCATCCTGTATGCCCCGTCTCCGGACCGCGCTTTTCATACCCTGGCAAAGCAGGCGGACCGGGTGTTCCACCTCTCACCGCTTCCTGCTCCCCTGCCGGAAGGCAGGACATCGCGGGGCAGGTTCCGGCAGGCCATGCGTGCACCCGGTCCGCGCCTGCAGACAACACTGGAGGCATTCAATGGGACGAACAATCATGAGCAGCCGCATGGGGGTAAAGACCCTTGCGGAACGATGGAAACGGGCAACCCGGGCATTGCGCAGGGAGGACCAGAAGTACGGGGAACGGCTCGTCCGGATGATCCAGGCCCACAGCAGCGAAGGCTTCTGTGCTTTTGACGACCCGCTGGAATCTGCAATCTTTTCCGCCCTCGTCGAAGTGATGAAGAAGAACGATCCCGGCCATGTGGATCCTTGACTCGGCTGCCCGAAACGACGTGGAACTCTGGGACTTCTCAGGAGGTTCGGTCCGGTGCGAGCGGGTCGCGTGCTCCCGCGAATTTTTCCTTTATCTCCCCGATCCCGACCGGCACTGGGAGATGCTCGAAGCCCTGGAGAGCGGATACTCGGCCCGGGAATGCACGATCCATACGATCTTTGGAGACCTTGAGGGATACTCCGTAACCGGGGAACGCGAACTCGCAGAAGCTATCGAGCGCCAGACCTCGGGTGCGGCCCGGCTCTTCAACGTGGATGTCCGGAGGGACCAGCAGTACCTTGCGGAGCACGGGGTATTCCCCTGCGGGAATCCGGAAGAATCGCGTTTTTCCCCGGATATTCCCTGCGACCTTCCGCAGATCGGGATCCGGGTCCGGGGCAACCCCTCCCAAGGCTCCGGAATTCCCCCCATCGATCTCACCGGTCCCCGGCCGGAACACCTTCTCGGGGATGAGAAAACGATCCTTTCCGATCTCTTCTCCCTCATCGAAGCCATCGATCCGCAGGTGATCCTCTTTCCGGACGCCGATCTCTGGATGCCCGGGATTGTCGCGCAGGCCCGGAAGTACGGTATCGCCCCTGCAATAAGCAGGACCGGCCGGTTCCGTACGATGAATTCCCGGTCGTACTGGAGTTACGGCCGGGTGGAGCACAAGCCGGGAGCGATGATCCCGGACGGCAGGATCCTGGTAGACACGGAGCAGAGCTTTGTGTACCGGGAAGGCGGCCTTCCGGGAATCCTCCTGGGATCGCGCCTGAGCGGACTCCCCCCCAACCTGGTCTCCCGGTTCACCCCGGGGACGCTGATCAGCAGTTACGAGACGTTCGAGGCTTTGCGCCGGGGAATCGCGGTCCCGTTCCGGAAGAGCGACGCCGAGAACGTGCGGCAGCTTGCGGATCTGCGGGAGCTGGACAAGGGCGGGATGATGTTCCAGCCAACGGCCGGGGTGTATGAAACGGTCCACGAGATCGATTTCACGTCGCTCTATCCCGCGATCATCGTGCAGGACAACCTCTCTCCCGAGACCGTGGGCGACACGGACCGGCCGGGATTCCTTGCGACGGTTCTCGATCCCCTGGTAACGATGCGGATTGGAACGAAACGGCGGAAGAAGGAGAACCCGGAGTACGCGGGTATCGATTCGGTCCTGAAATGGATGCTTGTCACCTGTTTCGGTTACACCGGCTATAAGAACGCGAAGTTCGGGAGGATCGAAGTTCACGAGGCGATCACGGCCCGGGCCCGGGAGATTCTCCTCCAAACGAAAGACATTGCAGAAGAGACGGGGTTCCGGGTCCTGCACGGGATCGTGGACTGCCTCTGGGTGCAGGGCAGCCGGGTCCGGGAGCTGAAAGCGCGGGTCGAACGCGAGACCGGGCTCCGTACCGAAGTTGAGGAATACGCGTGGATTGCGTTTCTTCCCATGGCTGACAGCCACTTCGGGTCGTACAACCGGTATTTCGGCAGGCTGGAAGACGGGAGCATAAAGGTACGGGGGATCGCGGCCCGCAGGCACGATACGCCGGAATATATCCGGAAGATGCAGCAGGAGATCCTGGCCCTGACGAGCGGGGCCGGAACCCTGGGAGAACTCCGGGACCTGAAAATGCCTTCCCGGGAGATTTACCGGAGGTACCGGGACAACCTCCCTGAGGCAGATACGAAAGAATTCCTGATCGGCCGGAGGATCAGCAGGCTTTCCTATGCGCACCGGTGCCTGGAGGCAGCTGCCCTCGACGCATACCGGAAGGAGGGCATCGGGGTTGCGCCCGGAATGCAGATCGCGTACGTGGTGCGGGATGCGAAGCGCTACCGTGTCGACACGGAATGGACGGCTTCCGCAATTGATACGGAATATTACCGGGCCCTGCTGGAGAAAGCGTGGGAAGAGATCGCATTCGTGTTTGACCGGAAACCCGGCTGAACCCGGAACCCTCACGTACATTTTTCCCGGGAAATTTCCGTGGAACATGCAGGAAATCCCGGGAAATCCTGGCATGAGCTGTAGAGAATAGCTACGAACCCGGCTTAGGTTTTTATCTTAGTAATTCGAATGAAAAACTATGAGCGATTTCGGAGACTTTTTTCTGAATCAAGAATACCTAAAGATCGCCGGAATGGGCAACAAGTTGGG
>Ga0209749_1000252_pt1 | contig 84006 bp, 78 predicted proteins | sample EPASupsiteSAE347_FD_187267 | JGI IMG/M metagenome (GOLD analysis project Ga0209749, IMG submission 187267) | Bioremediated contaminated groundwater from EPA Superfund site, New Mexico - Sample SAE3-47 (SPAdes) (version 2) | ecosystem: Environmental > Aquatic > Deep subsurface > Groundwater >... | reverse complement strand
GGCCAATATGCCCCTCCTCCGGAGAGACAGCACGATGGTGCACCTGACCGCCGACCCCCGCATCATCGCGGAACGGATCGCCCGCACCCCCCGCCCGGCGCTGACGGAACTGCCGGCAGACGAGGAGGTCCGGGCAATGCTGGCCCGGCGAAAGGAGCAGTACGCGGCAGCGCAGGACTTCTGCATCGACACCGGCCATAAAACCCCCGCAGAGACCGCGGCGCTGGTCCTCACCATGCTGAAGACCGGCATCCCTACACCGGAGGCCCGGGCTGCGGGGCTCGCGTTCTTCCGGGGCGGCCGGATCCCGGCGGACGGCCTGAAGCGGCTGGAGGGGATCCTGAAAAACCCGCCGGAGGACCCGAAGACCCGGCTCCTCGGCGTTGCCGGCTCGCCCTGCATCCACAGCCGGGGCCCCCGGCTCTTCAACGGGCTCTTTGCAGAATTCGGCCTCAACGCGTACTACACCTACTTCGAGGACCCTGGTATCGGGAAGATCATGGATGTGGCCCGGGCGCTGGATGTCAAGGGGCTCTCGGTCACCATCCCGTTCAAGCATGACGTGATCGCTCACCTCGACGCCGTCCCCGACCCGGCCGCAGAACAGATCGGGACCGTCAACACCGTGGTCTTCTCCTGCGGCGAGGCGCTCGGGTACAACACCGACTGGCTCGGCGTTTTGGCCCCGCTCGAAGGGCTGAAGGGGGCAAGGACCGTGCTCCTCGGCGCCGGGGGCGTTGCCGCGGCCGCAGCCTATGCCCTCACCGGCCTTGGTATGGACGTCACCATCCTGAACCGGACACCGGCACGGGCAAAGGAACTGGCCGGGCGGGCCGGGTGCCGGTGGGCGTCCATGGACGCCTTCGACCGGATCCACCCGGACCTCGTGGTCAACGCCACCTCGCTCGGGATGGAGCCGGACACGAGGAGCCCCCTGGATGAGAGCCAGCTCTACCCCGATCTCACGGTCTTCGACCTCGTATACACCCCACCGGTCACCCCGCTCATCGGGATGGCCCGGGCAAAAGGCTGTACCACCATCACCGGCACCGGCATGTTCGCCGAGCAGGCGCGGGGCCAGTTCCGGCTCTGGTTCGGCATCGACCTTCCGGCCGCATCACTCAGGAAGTACCTCTCATGAACACCTTTGGCAGAAATTTCCGGGTCACCACCTTTGGCGAGAGCCACGGGCCGGCGGTCGGCTGCGTCATCGACGGCTGCCCGCCCGAAACAGCACTGAGCACCGACGACATCCAGCCCCTCCTGGACCGCAGGAAGCCGGGCACCTCGGACCTTGTCTCCCCGCGGAAGGAGGAGGACACTGTCGAGATCCTCTCCGGCGTCTTCGAGGGGAAGACCACCGGCACGCCCATTGCCCTGCTGGTGCGGAACAACGGCCAGCACGCGAAGGATTACGAGGAACTGAGGAACCTTTTCCGCCCGGGCCACGCGGATTACACGTACCAGCAGAAGTACGGCATCCGCGATCACCGGGGCGGGGGAAGGAGCTCAGGGAGGGAGACGGTCGGCCGGGTCGCTGCCGGGGCCGTGGCGATGAAGATCCTCGCCGCCCGCAACATCAGGGTCGCGGGCCGGATCCTCTCGGTGCACGGGAAGACCGCCCCGCAGGAGATCGAGGCTGAGATCCGGAAGGCGAAGGAGGCCGGCGACTCCGTGGGCGGGATCGTGGAGATTGTTGCCACGGGCTGCCCCGCGGGCCTCGGCGACCCGGTCTTTGGCAAGCTCGATGCGGGAATCGCCGCCGCCATGATGGGGATCGGGGCCGTGAAGGGGGTCGAGATCGGCGACGGGTTTTTGGTAGCCGGACGGTTCGGGAGCGAAAATAACGACCCGATCACAAAGAACGGGTTCCTGAGCAACCATGCCGGGGGCATCCTCGGCGGGATCTCGTCGGGCCAGGACATCGTCGTCCGGATCGCGGTGAAACCCACTCCCTCCATAGCGAAGCCCCAGAAGACGATCGATGTCAGCGGGAACGATGCGGAGATCACCGTGAAGGGCCGGCACGATCCCTGCATCCTGCCCCGGATCGTCCCCGTGGCCGAGTCCATGCTCGCGCTCGTGCTCCTCGACGCGCTCCTTGAGCAGGAGCGGTACGGGCATCGGACCACCACCTGATTTTATACGGTATCCCTTTTATGTAAGGGAGGCTTTCCCCGGATCTAGGTTTTTCGTAAGAATTTGGATGAGACGAGGGGAATTCTGGATTCTCTGACCAAGCCGGAGGATACTCCCACAAACCCGATATCCGTTTGCCGCATTATCTTGTCGCGTTGCTGTTCCTGAATACATCCAAATAAGGGACCTGTACCTTATATCACTTGATCAGGATTTTCCAGTCATCGGTTTTAATTTTAAACCGACCGTATTTCAAACTCCCGCATAATGCCGCAATCAAACACGATCCGATAACGACCGGGTATCCATCCCGCTGTCGCAAACCGCATTGGAGGTATTATTTCCCCGGGTTTCATGTATGAAATCCTTGGGTACATGGGTGGGCCAATATCTGGAAGATAATCCCAGGTTCCATTTTCGTTCTGAGAGAAAACCCGGTAGGTTGGGACATTTGCACAGGTAAGCGTTTCTGTGCCTTTGTTCACAACGTAAAACTCGACAACTTCTCCCTGATTGTACACATCCGAATCCATTATGATATAATCGGGATGGGACGTATCATCCGGCTGGGCGATCGTGACTTTATAGAGTGCTTTGGATTCCGGAGTAACCGGTGTTGGTATGATCGATGTGGGTTTTTCTGTCGTAAGATTATACGGAGTCTGCGTAGTTATACACCCACCTGCCAGCAACATTGTTGCGAACAGGAGCAGGGGAATTACTATTGTGTGAAATCGGGCCATGGTATCACCGGATATTTCTTTTTCGATAATCCAGAAAGATGCAGAGAAATAACGTTGAACAAACTATGATGACGGGTGTCGATGATGACTGCGTCGGCTTTCCTGTTGGTGGTTTCGATGTAACAGACGTAGTTGTCGGGCTTTTTATTACAGAATCACTTTTCCAAACATCATTATCGATTATATCGGGTAATCTTGAATAGACATATTCTCCAGGTCCTAAATCAAATATTGCGCCTTCAGGACCTCCCGGTTCATTTCCCCCGAGAACCCACATCCGGTCATGAAAAACAACAGCCATATGACCGTATCTCGGTGACCAGTCTGCCTCCATCGTTGCGGGATACCATATCTTACCATCATACGAATACCAAATATCATTAGCAGCGACTTCCTGTCGTCCGGATCTGGATCTCAGTCCGATATAACCCCCGAGAACCCACATTCTTCCCCCAAAGACTGCAGACTGGTGTCCCGATCGACAGGTCCATTCAGCAGTTTCCGTTACCGGTGTCCACGAACCGCCATCAGTCGAATACCACACATCGTTTTTCACCCCGGATTCGGATCCCCCGCCAAGCACCCAGATCTTTCCCTCATATACAAAAGACGCATGCCCCAATCGTGGCGACCATCCGGCATTCTTCGTTGCCTCCGTCCAAGTTACACCATCGGTCGAATACCACACATCATTGTTCAAGCTCCCTGATCCCCCACCGAGAACCCAGATCTTTCCCTCATATACAAAAGACGCATGTCCCGATCGTGGCGACCATCCGGCATTCTTCGTTGCCTCCGTCCAAGTTACACCATCGGTCGAATACCACACATCATTGTTCAAGCTCCCTGATCCCCCGCCAAGCACCCACATCCGGTTATCAAAAACCACAGAGGCATGCCCGATCCGGGGAAGCCACCCTGCGCTATCTGTAACTTTGGACCACGTACGGCCATCCGCAGATTTCCAGACATCGTTTCCTCCCGATCCCCCCAGCACCCACAATTCATTGTTGAATACGAGAGCGGTATGATCGTATCGCGGGGACCAGCTGGCATTCCCGGTTACTGGAGACCATTCCTCTCCAACTATTGTGGCATCCACCGCACTGACACACGTAATACACATGAGGGCAATCAGGATCGCATGTTTCATGGGCATACCAGCAATACCGGCTCTCATTTTCGCACCATCTGACGAGAATGGAATAATTATGTAATAGTAAGTAGCATTTTTTATTAAATATTAATCATTTTAATTTTTCAATGATTGCCAGATTTTTCTGTCCTTACGGTTCCGGTTATCCTCCATGCCAGTTGCTATGAATGATACCCGGTTCAGAAATGCATCTTCTGGATATTGTTGCACAACAAGAGAAGCGTTTTCTCTTATTGTCTTCTTGCATATGGCGACACGAACGCACGACCGGAACCGGCCCGGCAAAGCGGAACTGATTTATCGGGCCGTACACAAGGATCATGGCAGGACATCCGCGTCCTTGCGGTGGAACTGATGATCGGGAACCATCCGGCACTCCTCATTCTTGCAGCGGGCCTCCTCATACTTGCCGGGTGCACCGCACCGCTCACGGCGGATAACGCCAGCCTCAACGCAACCCCTCCAGCCGGTCCTGCGCCCGTCATTCCCCATGACACGCTCAACCAGCCCGGCGCACAGTCCGCGTATATCGTCATGGACACCGACATCTACGCACCGGGGGATGTCGTTTCCTTTACCGTCACCAACCGGGGCAGCGCACCGCTCACCTGCGCCGGCAACCCGCCGTCATTCTCGGTGAAATTCCAGGGGAACAACGGCATCTGGGCTACTCAGATGGGACCGGCAGAACCCGACCGGGCCGAGATGTCACGGCTCGATGCCGGCATATCGACAAAAGTGTACCGGTTCGACACCACCGGCTGGAACCCCGGCCGGTACCGGATCGTACAGGACTGCGGGATCGTACGGGAGATCCTGCTGCGCCCGGTATCGGGAACCACGCCCGGCCCCCTGCCCTCACCAACACCCTACACGGCCATAAACGGGACAACCACAACTCCCGTGATCACCATCGACCCCATCGGCGACCAGCACGAATACGAATCGTTCACCATCTCCGGGACCACCACGGTCCCGGCCGGTCAGGACCTGTACTATGCCATCATGCCGGTCCAGTCCGCCACCCCGTTCGGTTCCGGGCCCGGCGATCTCTTCACGACCAGGGTAGAGGCAGGGAGCTGCGGCACCAACACCTGGAGCGCAACGGGCGAGATCCAGACAGCAGGCGACTACTTCATCGGGATCATGGACACGAACCGGACCGCCACCGCGATAAAAAGGTTCACGGTAAAACCGGCATAGAGTGCGTACCGGTGGATCGATGGATACAACCAAAAAAATGGGCACGTCAATGTTCCTCCGCATGTATGGCATCACGCTCACACCGGCAGATCCGAGCCGGTTCTCCCTTTCCGCACTCCGTACGGCACTTTCCCATGCGTGCGCAGAATACCGGGCAGAGCACGTCGACGCCAGACCGCCGGGCACGATCCTCTCCCGCTACCCCCCCATCCTCTGCGGGCAGCACGGGCCCGCCCTGCGCATAACCGGCCTCTGCCAGGGAGCGGACGTCCTCTGGCAGATCGTGGACCAGAAGCCGGAGATCCTTGACGGAACGCTCCGGTGCCACGTCGATACGCGGGACGCGGAGATCCGCTGCGAGCCGTTCGGGATCACGGATGAAGAGCACGAGTATGAATTCATCACCCCGTGGCGTGCCTTAAACCAGCAGAACGGGAAGAAATTCTATCTCCTGCAGGGCAAACCCTCCCGGGATGCGTTCATGCAGAAACTGCTCACCGCGCAGCTGAACACGCTCGCAAAATCCCTTGAGTATACTCCCGACAGGCCGATCACATCATCGGCCCGTGTCCGGTTTATCCGCGAACGGATCGACCGGCAGACCGTGATGATCTTCAAGGGAACGTTCAGGACCAACCTTGAAATCCCGCAGTACCTCGGGATCGGGCAGTACGTGTCGCAGGGGTCCGGGTGGGTGCAGGAAATTCCCCCCGGGGCTGAAACATCATGACCGAAGCCCTGCTGGTCATCGACGTCCAGAACGAATATTTCACCGGCTGCCTGCCGGTGACCTATCCCCCGGGCAGCCTCGAATGGATCCTCGACGCCATGGACGCAGCCCGGGCAGCGCACGTACCCGTGATCGTGGTCCGGCATTCCAACACGGCGCCGGGGGCAGCCGCGTTCGTGCCCGGAACCCCCGGCTGGGAACTCCACCCCGGCATGCAGGCACGCCCCCGCGATCTGCTGATCGAGAAGACCCTGCCGGGCAGCTTCACCGGGACCAGGCTCGGGGCATGGCTGGAGGAGCACGGCATAAAAAAACTCGTCATTGCCGGCTACATGACGCAGATGTGCTGCGACACCACCGCCCGTCAGGCCCTGCACCGGGGCTATACGGTGAAGTTCCTCTCGGATGCCACCGGCACGCTCACCATCACCAACAGCGCCGGCACCGTCAGGGACGCGGACCTGCACCATGCGGTGCTGGTGGTCCAGCAGCAGCGGTTCTCGCAGGTGATGACCGCTGCGGACTGGATCCGGTCGCTGGCACCGGGCCGGCACGGGGACTTTGGGGGGCCAGGACAACAATCCCGATAAGCCCGGACGGGTAATACTGTACCGGTCTTCCGTTTATGTTCTGGGCACTCCTGTCCGGCATCGGGGCATGTTCCGACGCTGCCTACTATATCGTCAACAAGAAGTATCTCCGGTCGGTCCAGCCCGACCTGCTGGCAGCTGCCGGTTTTCTCTGCACGGGAATTTTTCTTTTTGCCCTTTCCCTGATCCGGGGCTTCCCGACGCTCGGTGCGGATTTTCTCTATGCCGTGGGGGCAACCTGTGCCATCAACGTGCTCGGCACCACGCTCGCATTCCGGGCCCTGAAGTCCACGGATATCTCGCTTGCCGTGCCAATGCTCTCCTTCACCCCGCTCTTTCTGGTCCTCACGGCGTTCGTGATGCTGCATGAGATCCCGTCTCCTGCCGGCACGGCGGGGATTATCATCATCGTTGCCGGGTCGTACATCCTGAATACCGCCGCGGAACATACGAGCCTCCTCGACCCGCTCCGGGCCATGGTCAGCCACCCCGGCATCCTCGCGATGTTCTTTGTCGCATTCCTGTACGCGATCGCCATCGGGTTTGACAAGATGGTGGTGCTGAACTCCGATATCGTCTTCGGATCCGCGGTTGTCTTTTCGGTTCTCGGGTCTGCGTTCCTGGGTATATTCCTTCTGAAATCTGCAGTGCACCATATGGGTTCATCTGTACCAGAGGTTATGGCACCGGTGCAGCCTACTGCCGGCCCGACCAGGGATGTCCTGGCGGCCGGCATTTTAATTGCGCTATTCCTGACCATTGAATCAATTGCGATCAATGCGGCGTACCTCGACCAGATCGTGCCGTACGTCAGCGCGATAAAACGGATGAGCATCATCATCACGGTGCTCTACGGCACCCTTGTCTTCCGCGAGACCGGCATCCGGCAGCGGGTCTTCGGGGCATCCCTGATGGTATGCGGCGTTGCCCTGATCCTGCTCTTCCCGTAACGATCCGATCTCAGCCCGGGGTACGCGGTATGCGGCTCTCCTCAAACAGCGGTACATCCCTGAAGGCCACCCCGTCGAAGACCCCCCGGTCGGTGACCCGGAGAGCCGGGATCACGGTCAGCGCCAGGAATGAGAGGTACATGAACGGGTTGTCGATCCCGCCCATCCTTTCCGTAACCTCATGCAGGGCTCGGAGCCGGTCCACCACCTCCGGATACGGGAGGGTGGACATCAGGCCGGCGCAGTCGAGCGGGAGGACCGTCTCTTCCGTGCCAAGCACGGCTGCCATCCCTCCCTGCGCCGTTATCACGGCAGCGATGGCACGGTGGATTGCTTCGTCGCTGGTCCCGACCGCGACGATGTTGTGGGCATCGTGGGAGATGCTTGCGGCAATCGCCCCGGCACGGAACCTGAAACCGTGGACGAGCCCGACACCTGCGGGGGCCGCACGGTACCGGTTAAAGACCACGACTTTAAGGATATCACGGTCAAGGTCGGGGAGTGCGGCCGCGGAACAGTCGTACCGCAGGGATTCGGTCACGATCTGGCCGGGAACGAGGCCGATGACCCGGGCCGGGCCGGAGCCGTTGATCCGGAACGCATCCGGTGCCGGCACCGGGCACCGGATAGTGGGCGGGAACGGGGGCTGCGGGGCATAGGGCAGGGCCGGGATCGCCCTCCCGCCGCGGAAGACCCCCGTTACCCCGAACCGCTCCGGGTCGTCCACCATGCAGAAGTCCGCCCGGCGTCCCGGTACCAGGGCGCCCCGGTCGGATAAGCCGAACCGTTCGGCGGCAGAGAGGGTGGCCATGCGGATCGCGAGTTCCGTATCAAGACCGCACGCGATGGCCTTTCTTATACAGCGGTCGATGTGCCCCTCTTCAGCCAGCAGGTCGGCATGACAGTCATCGGTGGCAAACGAAAAGCGGGAGACCGTATACGGCGTGACCAGCGGGACGAGCGCTTCGATGTTCTGCTCGGTCGAGCCGTCGCGGATAAAGATGAACATGCCTTTTCTGAGCTTCTCTTCCGCTTCGGCAAACGCGGTACACTCGTGATCGCTCTGGAGGCCGGCCAGCAGGTAGGCGTTGAGGCCGGGGCCGGCAAGACCCGGCGCATGGCCGTCGCGGACTGCCATGAGCGCGAGTTTTGCCCCGATACCGGGATCGGCCGCGAGCACTCCCGGCACGTTCATCATCTCACCAAGCCCCAGCACGCCGGGATTTCTGGTGAACCTGCGCAGGTCGTCTGCTTCCAGCACGGCCCCGCCCACATCTGCGGGAGTTGCCGGCACGCACGACGGCAGCATGTACCGTATGTCAATTGCGGCATCCGCCCGGGCTTCCAGCATGTACTCGATACCCCGGTTCCCGGCCACGTTTGCGATCTCGTGGGGGTCGGCGATCACCGTGGTCGTGCCGTGCCGGACAACAAGGCGTGCATACTCCAGCGGGGCGAGCAGCGAACTCTCGATGTGGACATGGGAATCGATCAGGCCCGGCACGATGTACCGGCCGGAGCAGTCGTGCTCCTCCGTGCCATGGTAGTCGCCGGTGCCCAGCACCAGGCCGTTTTTGACCGCAAGGCTCCCCTCTTCCCATGCACATGTGAAGGGGTTGAAGATCGTGGCATCATGAAAAACCGCGTCGGCAGGGGCAAGGCCCCGGGCGGCATTAGCCATCTCCGGCGAAAACGGCATCATGCTGGCTGCACCGTGATGTCGCGGATCACCGCGGTCTTCCGGTCCCCGTCTTTGATAACATACACGAACAGTTTGTACGAACCGGGGGCGAGCCGGGCCGGGATGACGAGGGTATTTTTCCCGGGCACGAGGGAGACGGGAGCACCGAGAATATCCTGCAGTTCCTGCGTCAGGTTCGCGAGCCGGTAGACGCTGACCTGGACGTGGGCCTCCGCGGGTTCGCCGGTATGGGAGATATCGATCGCAAGGGACTGGTTGGCGTATGCGACATCGCCGACCGACACGGACGTGCACCCGGCCGTAAACAGGAGGGCAAGGAGGAGCACGACTCCGGAAACAGGGTATCCATGTCCTGGCATCATCCAGATGTAACGCGTGAAACCATAAAAACCCTGTTGGACAGGTTGGGCGGGCGAAAACCACGAAGAGGGATGATCCGGGACTGCAGCCCCCCGTTTTCCCGCGGTTTTCCTCAAAGTCCACGGAAACACGGGTTTTTTTCAGGACCGTTTTTTTTATACCGTTCCCCGTAATAATAAAAACATACCTTCTTATACCATCGTCATTAAAAATCACCATCAGGTGATAATATCCCGGTTATAACCTTCTCCCATCATAAAGGTGGTACGGGGAAGACCACCTCGTGTCTCAATATTGCAGGCTTTTTGGTGCAGGCCGGGAAAAAGGTTCTTGTCGTCGATTGCGATCCGCAGGCAAACGCGACCGTCGGTCTCGGTTACGGTTCCCAGTCGTCCGGCAGGAACATGTACGATGTCTTCCTCAGCGGGTACGCGGATTTCCCTGATACGAAGATCACCGAGATCATCCGGACCACCCCTTCCGGGATCGATCTTGCGCCATCCCACCTCGACCTTGTCGGTGCCGACCCCTATCTCTACCTCATGGAGAACCGTACCGAGGTGCTCCGGAATGCACTGGCCCCGGTAGGGGGCACCTACGATTTCATTCTCGTGGATACTCCCCCGAGCATGGGACTGCTCGTGATCAACGGCCTCGTTGCCGCCGATCACGTAATCGTGACGCTCGATTCGGGGTCGTTCGCGGTCGACGGAGTAGCGACTCTTTCGACAATCTTCTCCGACATGAAGGCCGGCCTGGGGCGCGAGATCCGGCCGGAACTTGCGATCATCACCCGGTTCGGGGAGGGACCGGCCCACGCCCGGAAAGCGGAGGATGTTGGTGAGAAGCCGGATATCTTCACGGCCCTGCGGAACCTCTTTTACAAGAAACCCGAACCGACAGAAGACGAGATCCGTGCACTCGAAGAACAGAAGACCGAACAGGACCGGCTGACTGCGCTGGACGCGGAGATCCGCCGGCTCTTCCCGATAGTATATACCATTCCTTATTCACCGCAGATCTACGAAGCACAGAAACGGGGACTTCCCATCTCCCGCTATGCCCCGGACTGCAGTGCCGGTGTTGCATACAAGACCATTGCCGATGTGATCATAACATGGACGTAAAAGAACTTGAGTCAGTATTCAGAAAGGCCGCGAGCGGCGACATTTCCGTAACGATTGACGAGAGCCTGGCCGGCCCGGAACTTGCGGGGCTTGCATCCTCTGCAAACCTTCTTCTGGACAAGTACCGCAAGACAGCCGAACTGAAGGCACGGGCGGATATCATGATGAAGTACAACCCGCTCGCCGTAGCCATCATCACCAAGGACCACCGGCGGGTCTTCATCAATAAAAAATTCGAGAAACTCTGGCGGGGCACGCACGACGAGCTGATGAAGAAGAGCCTGGCGGACTACAACATCAAGGTCATCGGGGGGGAACATTACTTCGCCACGTTCGAGACCAAGAAGCCGACCATGACGAAGATGCTGGTCACGTTCCCGGACGGGGTGAAGAGATCCATGACCCTCTACGCGATCCCGCTCATGGACAAGAAGGGGAACGTGGAGAGCGCCTTCACCATCTATACCGACGACACCGATCTCGTCGAGCAGATCGAGAACGTCCATGCTATCCAGCAGCGCGTAGACCGCATCCTGCAGGAGAACCCGTACCCGCTCTTCACGATCAGCCCGGACCTGTCCATAACGATGACCAACCAGGCCTTCCAGAAGCTGACCGGGTATTCCAGGGATCGTCTCGGCAACCTCTCGATGAAGGACTTTAACTTCAAGAAGAACAAGGGTGACAGTGTCGAAGGCACGATCCGTTCCAAGCGCCGGAGCCAGGGCGAATCGGTCATCGAGTTCCCGGCAGGGACCTATACGCTTGAGTGGTATTACATCCCCCTGGCGGATGGCGAAGGGAACGTCGAGTCGGTCCTGGTGGTATATAACGACATCACGGAGAGCCGGAAAAAGGAACTGGAAGTCAAGCAGCTGATGGAGGATGCCAAGAAACATGCCGAGGCCCTGACCCGGAGCGCCGACGTACTCGAAAAGGGCCTGGCCCTTATCGCCAAGGGCGACCTCAGCTTCAAAGCCCCGATCGAGGAGAACGACCCCCTCTCGCGGCTGAAACAGGACTACAACGAGGCGGTCACCTCCGTCCACAACCTGGTACTCGACCTGGGCAATGCCGTCAAGAAGATGAAGGAGACGACCCAGGACACCAGCAAGAGCACCCAGGAGATCTCCAAGTCCACCGAGCAGGTGGCGATCCAGACCCAGCACACGTCAGAAGGGACGAAGAAACAGCTGGACGAGATCGAGGGTGTCAGCAAGGAGATCTCGGACATCTCCGCATCCATCGAAGAGATCGCGAGCACTTCCCATACCCTGATGGAGCACGCCGGCAAGGCCGCAGAGGAAGGGAACAACGCGGCAGAACTCGGCCGCGTCACTACCGCCAAGATGGCAGTCGTGGAGAAGATTGCGCAGGAGAGCGTGAACGAGATCACGGCCTTAAACGAGCGGATGAAGGAGATCTCAACTATCGTCAGGATGATCGCCGACATCTCCAGCCAGACCAACCTCCTCGCCCTCAACGCTGCCATCGAGGCCGCCCGCGCCGGCGAGCATGGCCGGGGCTTCGCGGTCGTTGCCGGAGAAGTGCGCAACCTTGCCGGGGAATCCAAGTCCGCCACCGGCAAGATCGAGGAACTGATCAACTCCATCCAGGAGAGCAGCAAGAAGACGGCGACGGCCATCAACAGCTCCTACACGGAGATCCAGGCCGGTATCGAGAGCGTCAACAAGACCGTGGAGTCGTTGAACCGGATCACCTCGGAATCGAACGTTGTGGCGCAGGGCGTCACCGAGATCACCAAGGCCACCGAGGACCAGGCCGAGGCAACGACCCGGGTCATGCACGGGATGGAGCAGACCAAGGACAGCATCCGGGAGAACCAGGAGCGGATGGAGGACATGGCCGCCCTCGCCGAGGAGACCAGTGCGTCCACAGAGGAGATTGCGAGTGCGTCTTCGGAACTGGCCTCCATGGCGGATCACCTGGAGATGCGGATGAAGGTATTCAAACTGAGGTGACATTGTGGTATCGACCATCGACATCGTTGAATTCGAACTGGGCAGCGAGCGATACGCCCTCGACATCCAGCTGGCCCGGGAGATCGTGGAGATGATCCCCATCACCCCGATACCCCGGGCACCGGCCTATATCTCGGGAGTCATCAACCTTCGCGGCGAGATCACCAACATCATGAACCTGAATACCCTGCTCGGCCTTCCCGACAAGGAAATCCGCGAGAACCAGAAGATCATCGTTCTCGTGCCGGAAGCCGTGGGCGGGAACAATATCGGCATCATCGTGGACGACGTGAGCAGCGTCATCCAGGTCACGGATGCCGACGTTGACAAGATCAGCGACGGGTTCTCGTCCGAGTTCTCGTCCTTTGTCAAGGGCATCATCAAGATGAAGAGCGAGGACGAAACCGGAGAGAAGAAGAACCTGATCATCTGGCTCGACATGGAGAAGATCATCAAGGATATCGTGGAGAAATAAACGTTCGGGAGGAATGGAGTTGTTAAAGGATATGATAATAACCGTGAGGAGGAGAACGCATTGACGGAGCGTCCGGGAAGGAAAGCCCTGTTCAGCGGTGCAACCCCGGCAGCCGGCCACCAGGACCGGTCATCCGAGGAGATCGCTGCCCACGTGCAACAGCTGAACGAGGAGATCGCCGCGTCTCTCAATTCCGCCGTAGCGGGAGGCATGCCGGGACCGCTCGAAGCATCCCGGTTCGGTGCCGAGTACGCCACCCTTGTCAGTGCCGTGAACGCCGCGTTTACCCGCCTTGCCGAGCGGGAGAGGCTCCCGGTAACCCCGATTGTCCCGGCAGCGGCGGAGAGTGCACCGTCCGGCGATTACGGGGCGGAGATCGCAGACCTGAAGAACCGCCTCGACGTGATGGTGACCAAGAACCCCATCCCGATGCTGATCACCACACCGGCGTTTTCCATTCTCGAAGCCAACGACGCCTACGTGCAGATGAGCGGGATGCGGCAGGACCAGCTGAAGGGCACGAGCCTTGCCGGGTTCAAGCTTGTCTCCCAGTCCGGGGAAGGCGCAAAGGTCGCCCTGCAGCTGAAGCGCCGTTCGTTCGGCGAAGTGACCATCGAACTTCCCTCGGGCCGGCATGTTCTCGAACAGTACTGCATACCGGTTGTCGGGGCAGACGGAGCCGTCACGTCCCTGATCTTCGTATACTATGATGTGACCGCGATCCGGAAGAAGAACGATGAGATCGAACAGCTCAAGGCCCGTTCCGAGACCATCGTCCAGGAGAACCCGATGCCCATCATCCTCGTGGACAAGACCTTCCATATCCGTGTTGCAAACGAGGCCTATATCTCCCTCTCCGGCATCAGCCGTGACGAGCTCCTGAAGATGACCCTCCACGACTTCAAGGTGCTGGAACAGACCGGCGACGGGCTCAAGCGCGTAATCAGCGACCGGCACCGCTCGAAGGGCGAAGTGGTCGTGGCGTTCCCGAAAGACACCCGCCGGCTCCAGCAGTACGGCATCCCCATCGAGGACAAGGCGGGCAATGTAACGAGTATCCTCATCGTGTACAACGACATCACCGAGGAGCGCAGGAAACTCGACGAGATCAACTCCCTTGTCGCCAACCAGCAGAAGAGCCAGCAGGAACTCCAGAAGAAGATGGACGAGGTTGCCACCCTCAAGCAGCGCTCTGATATCATCGTCCGGCAGAACCCGATGCCCATCGTGCTGATGGATACCTCGTTCAAGATCATCATGGTGAACGAGGCCTACATCGCGCTGACCGGGCTTGCCAAGGACCGGCTCGTCGGGATGAATGCCAAGGACTTCCGGATTACCAGCCAGAAGGGAGAGGGGCTCAAGAAAGTCGTGACGGAGAAGAAACGAAGCTTCGGCGAGATCTCGATCACCTTCCCCTCCGGCAGCTTCATCCTCGAACAATACGGCATCCCGATCGTGGATACCAAAGGCAACCTCGCAACCCTGCTCTGCGTGTACAACGACGTCACCCGCCAGCGCGAACAGGAGACCAAGATCAAGGAGATGATGGACGAAGCCAAGGCCAACGCCGAACTCCTCACGGTGAGTGCGGCCGAGCTGCAGACAGCCCTTGCGCAGATCGCCGGTGGCGACCTGACCTACCGCCTCAGCATCGACGACGCCGATCCGCTGGTCAAGCTGAAAGTCGATTACAATGCCGCTGTCACTGCCGTCAACGGCGTCCTGCAGAGCCTCACGGACGCCGTGGTCCGGCTCGATGCGACCATCAAGGACACCATCAAGAGCACCGAGGAGATCGCAAAGGCCACCGAACAGGTCGCCATATCGAGCCAGAAATCGACCGATATCGCCAAGAACCAGATCAACGGCATCCAGAAGATCTCCAACGATATCTCGGAGATCTCGGCTTCCATCCAGGAGATCGCCAGCACCTCCCACGATGTCATGACCCACGCGGAAAAGGCGTCGTCCGAGGGTGCGGAAGCCGCCGAGATCGGGAAGACGGCAACGGGTAAGATGCAGATTGTCGAGAAGATCTCCCAGCAGAGCGTGAACGATATGACCGCTTTGAACGATCAGATGCGCGAGATCTCCAAGATCGTCAACCTGATAACGGACATTGCCAACCAGACCAACCTCCTTGCCCTCAACGCAGCCATCGAAGCCGCCCGCGCCGGCGAACATGGCCGCGGCTTTGCCGTGGTGGCCGGGGAGGTCAAGAACCTGGCCGGTGAATCCAAGAAGGCCAGCAGCCAGATCGAGAATCTGATCCGGGCGATCCAGGCAAAGAGCGAACAGACCTCGACATCCATGCAGCAGTCCTTCGAGGAGATCAAGGGCGGCATCGAGAGCGTCAACAAGACTGTTGAATCCTTAAACCGGATCATCTCCGAGTCCTCAATCGTATCGGCCGGTGTCGGGGAGATCACCAAGGCCACCGAGGACCAGGCCAAGGCCACCAACCAGCTGATGTCAGGAATCGAATCCTTCAGCTCGCTCACGAGCGAGAACCAGCAGCGCATGGAAGACATGGCAGCGCTTGCCGAAGAGACAAGCGCTTCAACGGAAGAGATCGCGAGCGCATCGGCGGAGCTCTCTGCCATGGCAGAGCAGTGCCGGTCCGAGATGCAGCAGTTCCGGCTCAATTGATGGACGGGCAGCGGGATCTAAAAACCCCTCTCTTTTATTATCCGTTTGGGTGGGATTTTTATTGTATTCCCTCGTATTCTCAAAGAGAAGTCATCGAAAAAACCACCATCAGAGGGGGAACAGATGGACGACTTTGGAGCCCTGAAGCATTTCATTGAACAGACACTGAAGATCCAGTGCGGCAACTACAAGGAAGATTACATCAAGCGCCGGTTACTGTCCCGGATGCGGTCAACCAATTCCGCGAATTACGCAGATTACCTCAAGTACCTCAAGGCAAATGCGGGTGAGCTGGATGTGCTCCGTAAAGCCCTGACCATCAATGTGACCGAGTTCTTCCGCGATAACGATGTGTATGACAGCCTCAGAAACGATGTCCTGCCGGATCTCTTCTCAAAGAGAAAGCGGCTCCGGATCTGGTGCGCCGGCTGCTCGACAGGCGAGGAACCATACTCGATTGCCATGATCCTGCACGACTTCATGGCACGCGACAAGGATATCTCGGCCCAGATCTTTGCGACCGATATCGACAAGGTGGTCCTGGCCAAAGCCCAGGAAGGGATCTATTCCCCAAAAGCAATGGGAAAACTCTCGGATTCCCAGACCAAACACCACTTCACCAAACTGCCCGACGGGAACTACCAGGTCAGGCAGCACTTGAAAGACCTGATCCGGTTCCGCCCCCACGACCTGATGGGAGGGACGCCGGTCTCGCGCTGGCTGGACCTGATCACCTGCCGTAACGTGACCATCTACTTTACAGAGAAACAGAAGGACGACCTGGCCCGGCTCTTCCACGATGCGCTGGTCACCGACGGGTATTACATCATGGGAAAGACCGAGTATCTCGGCAGGCAGGTCGAAAACCTGTTCGTGGCGAAGAACTCCGTGCAGAAGATCTTTATCAAGAAAGAATAGCCGGTCTTCTTTTCAGGGTTCTTTTTTCTGCTCATATTCCACAGAGGAGCCCCGCTGGAAGTCCTTGGTAAGGTCATGCTGAAGCTCACGCCGTGCGGCGTGGGCCTTGATCTGGTTGAAGACCGTGATAAAGTTCACGCCGACAATGAGGATCACCAGCAGGAGACTGACCCAGAGCATCACGCCCTGTGCTGAAAGGAATGCGGCCCAGAGCAGCATAACAAAGGAGATCAGGTAGAATACCACCCATGTCCTGATGCCCGGTAACTCCATGTCACCATGTTTGCCCTGCAGAGTAATAATATATCCGGGATTCTCAACGTCAGGCATCTCCAAGGATTGCCCGGTAACCGTACCCTCCGCCAGGATAAAACCGGTACTTTCGGGTGCAGAAACGTCATGTTTTTTTATACCCGCTCCCAGTATTGTACGTGGAGAAAGGAGACCTTATCACCCTCGTGGGTGGCGTACTGCTGGTTCTTGTTATCGCCCTTGTCCTGCACCCGGAGTACCTTTCATCCATTTCTCCGGCACGCGTCACAACACCTGTACCGACCCCGGCGGTACCGGAGACCCTCGTCGATCCTTATTCCTACATGGGAACACCCGTCGTGACAACCGCAACCCCCCTGCCGGTACCGACCATCGCCCCGCCGTACCGGATCTTCTACAGTAATGATCCATTCTCCTATCCGCGGTTCAAGATGCCGGACAACCTGGCGATATTCGGGGCCGGCGATCTGCCGCTCAGGGGAAAGACGATGATCCCCTTTGCCTTCGTCACCGAATCGCGGGGCGGCCTGACCCAGAAATTCCATGTCCCGTACGGGCTCTGGGTGATCAACACCACGGTCGTCGCGAACCGTACCCCCCAGTACGGCAACTTCAGGATGGTCCTCTGTTATGCCGACAACGGTACCGTTGTGGACGGGGAAGAGATCCTCAACCGGGGATCGATGGCACGTATCATCGAGACTTCCGGCACGGATTTCTACATGATCGTCACGACAGCCTACATCGACGCGTACTATATCAGCCTCGAGACCCCGATGGAGTACTACTTCACCGCACAATCCACGTGATGAAGACTGAACCCCGGACGAATCCCGCCACCCGGGTAGAAACCCGGAGAGAAGAGATCAGAGTTTTTCAACGGTGACCCTGACCCGATCGCCTGCTTTTACCGGATGTCCCTTGGGGATGTCGATGTTGAACCAGAGTGCGGCAGGATTGTCCTGGGAGTGGTCCTGCGCCATCAGGCAGTCCTTCTCCTCGTTGATGTTGGCCACAAACTCGATTGCGGATTCGAATTCAAGCACTTTTGTCATGATAAAAATAGGGTTAATGTAACGGGCACGACTCAGATGGCACGCGGGGTGACCATCCAGGTTGTGCTGTTCGAGTAGCTCCACCGGATGATATCCAGTTCCTTGCAGATCTCGGCAAGAATTGCCATGTTCGTACCCACCTCCTTGGGTGAGAGACCAAGGTCCTTTGCAATGTATTTTGACTTGAAGTAGTGCTTGCCCTTGGTTATGCCGGAGTTGAGGTACGAAACGATCTTGTGCTGGGTCTCATTGTACGTCTCACGTAACTTCTTGGTTGTTGACATGGTGTGCCTCAGCAATATGAACTCATATGGATCAGGCTGTATATATAAATATCCTTTTTTTTGGTACAAAATTCAGACTTTTTTCCCCCCGGGAAACAAGCATTTAACCAGAAAGGCTATATTATGCCTCCCGGGTTCCCCGATTTTTTGATATCCCCGATTCTTGCGATTCACCACCATCTGACAAAAATACGGGGAAATTTTGGAAAACTCCGATCAGGAAACCTGCTGCTGGACCGGTGCATCAGCGATCTTCTGGATGAGGGCATCGAGCACAACATCGCGCATACCCTCAACGAACTTGATGCTGCCGACCACCAGGTGACCGCCCCCGCTGATGCCGCCGCCCGGAATCTCGACCCGGAGCTCCCGCACCATACGGGGGATATTCATCAGCACGCCGCGGGAACGGAGCACGGCAAAGTCGGGACCAAAGCCGATGGTGACCACGGGCTGGCCGGCATGTTCGCGGCAGAGCCGGTCGTGCACCTCGCCGCTCGTCTTACCGGGCGGGGGGAACGTGAACTTGTGCGCATGGATCTCCACATCGATGAGGAAACAGTGCGCATCGTTCCTGAGCACGCGGGGGACCACATGGGGCATGCAGGCGCTCATCTGGTCCTCGATCATGGCGTTTGCCCCGTCCACCAGGAGCGCGATCAGACGCTTATGGCGTTCGGGGTTGCCGGTGATATTCAGGATGTCCTTGACGATCTCCCGGCCATCGTTGAACCGGAGCCAGAACTGTTCGTAGTCGAGGGATAGCGCGATGTCCTTGCAGACGTCCTCCGGGTACTGGTCCCGTACCAGCGCGAGGAAGAGGGCCCGTTCCGGGGCTTCGCTCCGGTCCCCGACCCCGGCGATGGCCGGGAAGTGGCGGATCAGGGGTTCGACCTTGGGGTTGATGAGCCGGGCTACTTCGGTCCCGAGCATCCCCGCCGTGATGCCGAAATCTCCCCCTACATGGTAGGGGTTGACGTGGGCCTGCAGGTACTTGTCGATCGTGGCATCCGGGTGGTGGTGGTCGATGACCACGAAGGGGATATCGTACACGCTCGCGATCTTGTAAGCCGGCTCGTCCTCTTCCGTGGACCCGTTGTCGGTCAGGATGACGAGCGGCATCTTCTGCCCGAACCGTACATGATCCTTCAACGAGAAATCGAGATCTCTCGTGATATCCTCGATCTCGTAGAAGGGGGCTTTTGACGGGGCACGCTTGAAGAGGAAATAATCCGCATCGAAGTCGCCACCGGACTCGCGGATCAGGCTCACGACTGCCTGTTCGATGGCCACGGCCGAGCAGATCCCGTCAGCGTCCGCGTGGTGGCGGAGGATGATGGGCTGGGAGGTGAAGACCGCCTTCCTGATGATCTTTGCCACCTTCCTCATCTCCGGCCGGAGCTTCTCCATCACATCGCTCTTGACCAGGAGCGGGATGTTCTCCGGTTCGGCACGCTGGTCCAGGGCCTTCTCGATCCGGACCTTCACCGCAGCGGCATCATCACCCTCCAGCACGGTAATGGCATCCACTTCGATCTGGAGCTGGTTGTTCCGCTTCATCACCTCGCCGATAACCTTGACGATGTTGTCCAGTTCCACTTCCGGGTATGCCCGGACACCGGCTTCAACGAACGCAGCCGCGTTCTGAGTACCGGTCTCATCGACAATGGTGAAGATGGTCGGTCCGCTGGTCTGCTTGATCTGGGCGACCTCGCCCTCAATCGCGACCGTCTTTCCGATCTTTGAAGCGAGATCGGCGATACGAACCGTGGTCGATTTACGCTCGATATTCTGAACCTGGTAGACCTGGATCTGGACCTCCTCAAGGTCTATGTTGCCGTTCGGGCGGATCTGGCGCACCCGGACCAGGATCGAATCCCGCTCCTTGTGCTCGGCCCTGATGTTGCTCTTGTGGACCAGACCCTTGATCCGGTCGTTCAGCTGAACGAACATCCCGAAATTGGCAAATCCCTGTACTTTTCCCTGGTAAATGTTTCCTTCCTCGATATCGGCAAGGTCACAGCCTGCGCCAAGCCGGTACACGAGGAGGTCGTCGGCGTCTGTATTCTGCATGGTTCTTCCTCACTACACGCACGTACGGGCATATTGTTGCGATATTGATATGGTATCGTCAACGCTCCGCGGATACTCTCCGTGTCCTGAGTACCAATGGGTGCCCGGACGTTTATCTTACTTGTTATCGTACCGGAGGGGCCGCAAACGTACCGGGATCATGGGGTTCAGTCCCGGAAAGGAACTTCGATCATCGTGAGATCGTCGGGAACGAGGATTGGGCCGGAGAAGTATTTCTGCGCATCCGCGGTGTGGGCCTTGGTGTCTGTATAACGCGAGCTGATGTGGATCAGGACAAGGGTGCGGGCGCGGAGCGCTGCTGCGGCTTCCCCGGCCTGGGATGCCGTTGCGTGGTAGAACTCAGCTGCACGTGCCGCCTCCGATTCGTCGTAGGTTGCGTCGTGGATAAGGATGTCCGGATCATGTGCCATATCAAAAATTGAGACATGGATGGCACGAGTGTCCCCCGTGTATACGATCTTCCGACCGGGCCGCGGATCACCCATGACATCGTCCGGACGGACATCCCGTGTATCGTCCCCGGATCCGGCCTTCACGGTCTCGCCGCGCTGGAGACGGCCGAACAGGGGCCCGGGCGGGATGCCGAGGGCAATCGCCGCCTCCCGGTTGAACCGGCCCGGGCGGGGATCCTCCTCAAGGATATATCCCAGTGCCGGGAGGCCATGGCTTGCCGCGAATGCCGTTACGGTATACCCGTCAAACCGGACCCACGAGCCATGGGCGAGTTCCACCGATTCCATGGGGAACTTCAGGTTAAACCGTGCCACGTGCCGGAGCGTCCTGACAAATTCGTGCACCCATTCCGGGCCGTAGATCGTGAGCGGCTCGGTCCGGCCGTTGAAGGACATGGTCTGGACAAGGCCGAAAATACCCAGGAAATGGTCGGCATGCCAGTGGGAGACGAAGATGGCGTTCACCGTGAACCCGCACCGGGCCCGCATCATCTGCTGCTGGGCACCCTCGCCGCAATCGAAGAGCAGGGTGTCCGAACCCCGCCGCACCATGATGCAGGCCGGGTTCCGGGACGGAGTTGGAAGTGCCCCGGCGGTCCCGAGAAAGTAAATCTGGAGGGTCTCGCCGCTCACGGAACAGCACTCCTTGATCTTCCTGCAACTCCCTGCTGATGCCGGTCGTTCATGCTACAAAGTCCCTCCGGAATACCCCGAGGCTCCTTTTTGCCTCATCAACCGATCGTCCTTCGATGACGATCCGTTTCCCCTTGTAACGGGCGGCGATGGTCCTGCCGACGGTCCCCCAGTCCATGGTACCGGCACCAAGCATAAGATGTTCATCCGATACCCCGTGATTGTCGTGGATATGGATGTGGCTGGCCCTGTCGACATACCGGAGGAATTCGTCCACTTGTCCCACCGTGTTCGCGTGGCCGAAATCGAAGGTCATCCCGATACCCTCGATTCCCTCCGTCATGCCGATCAGTTCCTCGGGGAACCGGCAGAGGAACTCCTTGAAACTGATCATGTTCTCGAGGCATGCCAGCACACCGTTCTCGACGGCACAGCGGCCGATCTGCCGGAGAGCCTCCTTCTGGAGTTCCCAGACCTTCTGGGGCATCATCTTGCCGATGGGCGAGATATACCCCGGGTGGAGGGTGACAACATCGGTCAGCGGTGCTGCATGCTCGATGCAGATTTTAAGCTGGCGGATAGATTCCCGCCAGATGGGATCGTTCAGGGTAGCGATGTTCAGGTCCCCGTAGGGTGCATGGACGGACGCGCCCAGCCGGGTAGTCTCCAGCATCTCCTTGACCTTGCGGAAACAATCAGGGTCTTCGAGCCGGTAGTTCCCGTCACTGACAATCTCCCAGCCGTCATATCCCGCTTCCTCAATCCCATACACCCAGGAGATATCGTCCCAGACTTTGGCAGATGAAGAGAAATAGACCGGGGGGGTCACACGCCACCCCTCAGTTCATCCAGCAGGTGCTGCACGCTTACCGTAAACTCTGCAAGCGTTCCTTCGTTCTTCAGGTGGATGTCCGCCTGCTTCAGGGCATTGCCCAGGCCCCAGCCCAGTTCGCGGTCGTCCCGGTTACGGAGGGCGTCGGCCGTGGTGAAGTCGTCGGACCGTGCCCGGGCCGCGATACGGGCCAGCCGGTTCTCAAACGATGATTCGATGCTGATTAACGTGAACCCCGAAAAGTGCCTGCGGAAGAGCGCGACTTCGGTATCGCCCCGGATTCCGTCAACAAGGACGAGGGGGGCAGTCTGGCGCCGTATCTCCGGTACGCAGAGCTGGGCGATGGCATCCATCCCGCGCTCGGCCCGGAGCCGGTTGGCCGTTGCCCCGAAGTTTGCATCGCTGGGTTCGAGCCCTGCTTCCTGCACGGCCCTGCGTATCATGTCGCCCATGACAATGACGGGAATACCCATCTCCTGCGCGATCCGCGAGAATTCACCTTTCCCGCTTGCCGGCATCCCGACGACGCCAATCACTCGTATATTCAATTTCCCCGATCTCCCGTGTCCGTATCCGCACTGTCCTGTTCAGCCCATCCGCGATGCATTTTAGTTCCGCCAGTGTCAGGGGGGGATGGTCCTCCTGAAGGATTCGCTGTTTAGAGATATATTCCCCATTGGTCATAGCAGGTGCGGGCGTGTGCACCGGCCCGATCTTGTGCTCGCCCTGCTGGAGGACGAGGGGGGTGGTCCCGATCTCCCCGGATATCTTCCTGATATAATCGGTATTCTCGTAGAACGCGGTAATGACGATCTCCAGTTCGCGAAGAATATTTTCCCGGTAGGCTTCGCGGCAGATCCTGATGGATCTCCTGACATTTCGTTCATAATTGTCTGCCGGGACCGCAGCATACCCCCCGGAACAGCCGGAGAAACCTTCCCACCGGGTCTTGAAGTCAAGGGCTACCCGGTAGACCAGACGCTGCTCAACCAGTGCCTCAAGGGTATCGGGAAAGAGGCCGTTGGTCTGGATAGCTACAGCCAGCCCGAGACCCTTTGCATAACGGGCAAGGGCGATAACGGCATCCTTCTGGAGCGTGGGCTCTCCCCCCGATATCACCATGCCGCTGATGAGGGGGGCCGCTGCCCGGATCATGCCGGCCACCTCGTCAAGCTCGCGCATGTCCGATCCCGTCTGGATGCTCTCGTTCTGGCAGTAGGAACATCGCAGGGGACATCCCCGCAGGAATACCGTACAGACAGCCCTGCCCCGCCAGTCAATGGTCGAAAGAGAGACGAAACCCCCGAAATTCAGCCTGATAGGATCACCGTGCCGGATTATTTTATTCATGTGGTTATATGAGGGTATTGAGACAGGCCCCCATCCGGGAGTCGCCGGACTGCCCGTCGAGTCATCTCCTTATACCATCCTGAATATTGTGGCGATGCCTTCACCAGAGTGGTGGAAAAAAGGAAGCGGGGAATACTATCAGAACTTGAAGTGACGGCTGACGATCTTGAGCGCACAATAGTCGCCGCACATCGTACATCCGTCCGTATCGGCCGGCATCCTCTCCGAACGGATCTTCCGTGCCCGTGCCGGGTTCATGGCAACGGCGAACTGGCGCTCCCAGTCAAGGTCGCGGCGGGCATGGCCCATCTCAAGGTCAAGGTCGCGGGTCTTCTTCAGTTTGATCATATCGCCCACATGGGCTGCAATCCGCGAACTGATGACACCTTCGTACACCTCTTCCGGCGTGGGGAGGGCCAGGTGTTCTGCAGGCGTAACATAGCAGATGAAGTCGGCACCCAGTGACGAGGAGATGGCGGCGCCGATGGCAGCAACGCGGTCATCGTAACCCGGGGCAATATCCGTGACAATGGGACCGAGCATGTAAAAGGGTTTGTTGTTGGTGACCCTTTTCATCAGGGTTACGTTGGCAGCGATCTCATCGATCGGTACGTGGCCGGGTCCTTCGACAATGACCGGGACGTTCTCCTTATGGGCCTTGTCCGCAAGTTCTGCATTGATCAGAAGCTCCTGGATGCCGGCCCTATCGGTGGCGTCATGGACGGCGCCGGCCCGCATGCCGTTACCCATGGAGAGGGTAACCTCGTGTTCCTTCATGATCTCAAGAAGATAGTCGAACTCGGAGTAGAGCGGATTCTCCTTCTCATTGTGGAGCATCCATGCGGTCATGAATGCCCCGCCCCGGGAGACGAGCCCCCCGTGGCGCCCCTGGTTCTTCAGGCGCTTGACCGTCTCCCAGTTGATGCCGGTGTGGATGGCCATGAAGTTGGTGCCGGCCTTGGCCTGCTCGGCGGTGATGCGGAACAGGTCGTCCTCCTTCATGTTTACCACGGCCCCGTCCTTTATGGCGGCCTCGATGAATGCCTGGTACAGGGGGACGCAACCAACGGAAAGCGTGGTATTGGCGATGACCTGCCGGCGGATCTCCATGAAGTCGCCACCGGTCGAGAGTTCCATGAGGGTGTCGGCACCGGCGAGTTCTGCCTGCTTTGCCTTCTCGATCTCCTCGGGAATGTTGACAATATCGGTCGAGGTTCCGATGGAGGCATTGACCTTGGTGCGGAGCCCCTCGCCAATACCACAGATCTTCACCTTGCGGTAGGGCGAGGTCGGGATCACGATATGGCCTCCGGCAACGCCGCGGCGGACGAAGTCTTCGGTGACCCCTTCCTGCCGGGCGACTATCTTCATCTCTTCGGTTACGATGCCGCGCTTGGCATCAGCGACAATACTCATGGCATACTGGTTGCTGTAAAGACCAGATAAAGGCTCGTTTTTTCAATTCTGGACTAAATCTGGCTTGTTAAGTAAGCAAGTAAAGTTGAATTGGAATAACGCATATTTTTTTGTGCTCATGTTATGCCACATTCGCAATCCCTCCCAACATATCCCGTGAACCCCGTTCTCGAAAACCTTGGAGGTTAGACAATGTTTATATATAATGTAGCACTAACTAATGGTAAACCTTGAATATACGAGGTGTTTTACGATGACAGATAAGGACTATTTCGAAGTAACGGTGAAGGAAGCAGCCCACGACGATGCCGGCCGCGGCATCGCACGGGTCAGTATCGAGGTGATGAAGAAACTCGGCCTGGTCTCCGGCGACGTGATCGAGATCCAGGGCAAGAAGAAGGCAGCGGCGATCGTCTGGCCCGGGTTTGCGCAGGATACCGGTTTTGCCATCCTCAGGATCGACGGTAATATCCGTGGCAATGCCGGTACGGGTATCGACGAGAAAGTCAGGATCGGCAAATCCGAGGCAGAGTACGCCAAGAAGATCGTGGTCCAGCCGACCCAGCCCATCCGCCTTGTCGGGGGTGAGCAGTACCTTTCCCGGGTGCTGCGCGGACGGCCGGTAATCGAGGGGCAGGCTGTCCGCGTTGACGTGATCGGGAACTCCATCACGCTGGTCATCACGAAAGTGGCCCCGAAGGGCATGGTCATCGTGACCGATGAGACCGAGATCGAGCTGAAGGAAGAGGCCTACAAACCCGAAGAGGGCAAGCAGGAAGTCTCCGATATCCATTACGAGGATATCGGGGGACTTGGCCGCGAACTCCAGCTCGTGCGCGAGATGATAGAACTCCCGCTCCGCCACCCTGAAATCTTCGAACGCCTCGGGATCCAGCCCCCAAAAGGAGTCCTGCTTTACGGCCCGCCGGGTACCGGCAAGACCCTGATCGCAAAGGCCGTGGCAAACGAAGTGGATGCCCACTTCATCACGCTCTCCGGCCCGGAGATCATGAGCAAGTACTATGGCGAAAGCGAGAAGGGCCTCCGTGAAAAGTTCGAGGAAGCGGAGCAGAACGCCCCGGCCATCATCTTCATCGACGAGATCGATGCCATCGCACCGAAACGTGCGGAGGTTCAGGGGGAGGTCGAGCGGCGGGTCGTGGCCCAGCTCCTGGCCCTCATGGACGGGCTCAAGGGACGCGGGCAGGTGATCGTGATCGCAGCAACCAACCTGCCTGACTCCATCGATCCGGCGCTCCGGCGCGGCGGCCGGTTCGACCGGGAGATCGAGATCGGTATCCCTGACAAGAAAGGCCGCATGGAGATCTTCCAGGTGCACACCCGCGGGGTTCCGCTTGCAGATGACGTGAAGATCGAGGATTTCGCCAACAGCACCCACGGCTTTGTCGGGGCAGATATTGCCCTGCTGGTTAAGGAAGCGGCGATGCATGCACTCCGCAAGGTGATCCCGCAGATCAAGATCGACGAGGATATCCCGACCGAAGTACTCGACCAGCTCAGGGTGACCACCGAGGATTTGGCAGAAGCACGGAAACACGTGGAACCCTCGGCCATGCGCGAGGTCCTGGTAGAAGTACCGGATATCACCTGGAAACAGGTCGGGGGCCTTGAAGAGGTCAAGCAGGAGCTGCAGGAGGCCGTGGAGTGGCCGCTGAAGTACCCGGATGTCTTCGAACGGCTTCATACAAAACCCCCCAAGGGTATCCTGATGTTCGGCCCGCCCGGTACCGGCAAGACCCTGCTCGCCAAGGCCGTAGCAAACGAGAGCGAATGCAACTTCATCTCGGTGAAGGGCCCCGAGCTGCTCTCGAAATGGGTAGGAGAGTCGGAGAAGGGAATCCGCGAGATCTTCCGCAAGGCACGGCAGGCATCCCCGTCGATCATCTTCTTCGACGAGATAGATGCGCTGGTCCCCAAGCGGGGAAGTTACATGGGGTCGTCCCATGTGACCGAGAGCGTGGTCTCCCAGATCCTTACCGAACTGGACGGGATGGAGGAACTCAAGAACGTCACCATCCTTGCGGCCACCAACCGGCCGGACATGCTGGACGATGCGCTCCTCCGCCCGGGCCGGCTCGAACGGCACATCTATGTCCCGGCGCCGGATGCGGAGAGCCGGAAGAAGATCTTCGAGGTCTACCTTGGTGATGAGACCGGCAATATCCTGGCAAAGGACGTTGATGCCGATGATCTGGTCAAGCAGACGGAAGGATATGTCGGCGCCGATATCGAAGCACTGGTACGCGAGGCCAAGATGGCAGCCATGCGGGACTTCATCGTCCAGATGAGTGGAAGGAGCGAGCAGGAGCGGAAGGATGCAATCAAGAATGTGATGCTGACCAGGGTCCACTTCGAGGCAGCGCTCCTCAAAGTAAAGGGATCGCTCGATAAGGATGCGATCGAGAAGTCCGAGCGGCAGGCATGGGAGATGCTCTACAACCAGGAGCAGCGCGAGGTTCTCGATAAGGCTATCACGCTGATCCGCCAGGCCGGCGCAGCGCATAAGAAGACCGATGAAAAGATTGCCGGGGATCTGCGCACGGCAGTGTATGCCCATAAGAAGGATTTTGTTGAAATCCGGAAACTGACAGACTCGCTTGAGAAGAAACTGGAGAACGCATAAGATCAACCAAGAGGACGAGGTGAAGGATATGAGCGGAGAACCTACGGATATGTTCGAAGAGATGGATGCGATGGTTGCCCGGCTCTTCTCCCGGATGGACCGGGAGTTCATGGCCGGCAGCTCCCGGGTATTCGGGTACCACATCGTCATCGGCAGCGGGGATGTCACGGGGGGTACGGCAGAGGTTTTGTCACCCCTGCCGCGCACAACCCGCGAGCCGGTTGCAGAAGTGCACCGGATCGGCGATGAGACCAAGGTGATAACTGAACTTCCCGGAGTATCCGGCGAATCGATCCGGCTCGACGTCAAGGGATCCACCCTTACCATCGATGCCGGCGATGCACAGAACCATTTCCACACCGTGGCGGAAATTCCGGATGTGGATGCAGCGTCCCGGACGCAATCGTTCCGGCATGGCGTGCTGGAAGTCACCTTCAGCAACCTTCCGGCACATAAAGGGGAAAAAGACCCTGGCGCGTAATTAACCGACAATCCCTTTTTTCTAAAGAACTGCTACCAGGCTCCTGATGGCCCGTCTATTTTATACCACACATTTTTCAGATAATAATCCTCATAAAGATCGCAGTCAAACGACTACATACCTGAAGAGTCCATATGGGCTCTCTGCAACGGCATGTTCTTGTACATCCGGAAGGGCGGTGCATCATGAAACTCAAAGAATTCCTTGAGTGTGAAGGAACCGAGAAGAACCTCGCGGAATTGATCCTCTTCCTGAGCAGGCAGGCCCCCGCCATCAGGAAGGGATTCCTTTCCAAAGGCATGAAAGGTGCAGATGACAAGACCACGCGGAACGTCTATGGCGAGGAACAGCAGCCCCTCGACAAGTACGCGGACTCGGTCTTCGTGGACGGGATCCGGTCTTCGTGCCTTGCACGGTATGTTGCAACGGAAGAACAGGAAACGGTTGTTGAGGTAAAGAACCCCAGGGCAGGTTTTGGCGTTGTTATCGACCCGCTCGATGGATCTTCGCTCATCGATGTCAACCTCTGTGTCGGCACGATCATCGGGATCTATCCCGGACAGGTCCTTGCAAAAGGATCCGAGATGGTCGCTGCGATGTACATGCTCTACGGGCCCCTCACGAGCCTGACTCTGACGGTCCGCAAGGGTGTCCACGAGTTCGTTATGGATGAATCCGGCGAGTTTGTGCTGCGGCAGCGCGATATCAGGATCCCCGAAGGAAAGGTCTTCGCTCCCGGTGCCCTCCGGAAAGAGTACCTGCCGGCCCATGCCCGCTGGATCGAACACCTGGAGAACGAGGGTTACAAACTCCGGTTCAGCGGCTGTTTCGTAGCCGATGTCCACCAGATCCTCCACAAAGGAGGCGTCTTCACCTACCCGGGCATCAGGGGTAAGGAGAAGGGAAAACTGCGCCTCCTTTACGAGGCCAACCCGATGGGAACGATCATCCGCGAGGCCGGAGGAGCGATCAGCAACGGGAAGTCCGACATCCTTGGGATCGTCCCCACGGCGATCGATGATGTCACCCCGATCTATATTGGCGGCACAAAAGAGATTGCGCTGATTGAAACATATATGCGTGAAGGGTGAATAAACAGGATTGATGCAGTATGGCAAAGCATAATTATGGCCCTCTTCCGGGCTCGACCGTCCTGGAGGCAGTCTCCGGTCATAAAGCGATCGTTATGGCAGCCAATGTCCGGATCGCTTCGGTGGCACAGGGCATCTTCAAGGCAGCAAAGGACACAGACTCCGCGGTCTTCATGGAACTTGCCCGGTCCGAGTGCGATCTCAAGGGGGGATATACGGGGCTTACGCCTGCAGACTTCTCGAAGCGGATGAATGAGGCCGCAGCAGCGGTCGGCTTCGATGCATGGGCCCTCCATGCGGATCACATCACCATCAAGATGGGGGATGCCGCGGAGATCGACAGCACGAAACAGCTGATCGATGCGCAGATAGCGGCTGGTTATACCTCATTTGCTATCGACGCGTCCCACCTCTTCAACTTCGAGGGAAAGAACGTCCGCGAGGAACTCGACCCGAACATCAGGGTTACAACTGACCTGGCGAAGTACATCGCTGACAAGATGCACGGAAAAGAGTTCGGTCTCGAGGTAGAAGTAGGTGAGATCGGCCGCAAAGACGGGAGCGGCCTGGTTCTGACCAAGCCCGAAGAAGCAGTTACATTCATCAGGGCGCTCAATGAGAACGATGTCCACCCCCATGTGCTCGCCATCGCCAACGGCAGCACCCACGGGCACACGTACGATGCCGGCGGGAACGTGGTGGAGCAGCTCTCCATCGACATCCCCCAGACAAAGGCGATCGCACAGGCCCTGCGGGATAACCGGTTGCATGTCGGCATTGCCCAGCACGGCATCACGGGCACTCCCCGCGACCTGATCAACCTGCACTTCCCGAAAGGGGATATCATCAAGGGCAATGTCGGCACGTTCTGGCAGGATGTGGTCTTTTCCGTGCTGAAAGTATACGAACCCGGCCTTTACCAGAATATTCAGGAATGGACTCTTGAGAAGTACCGTCCAAAAAACCCCGGAAAATCCGACCGCCAGATCTTCGACGGCAACTGCAAGATGGCCATCAGGGAGTTCTTTAAGGACCTCTACTCGCTCGATGAGAAGACCGAGCATGCCATCCGCTCCATGGCCTATGCCGAGAGTCTCGTCTTCTTCCGGGCATTCGGGGCGTACGGAACTGCATCGCTTGTCAGGAAATCCCTGTACTGACCCTCTCCTTTTTACGATGGGGGAAATCTGCCCCCATAAGCAAACTTTAATTATCTTACATCCCAAATTAGGGCAGATGGTTAACGGAATTGTTCTTCCCATAAAAAAAGTATTCGCCCTCGTTGACTCGAAAATTTCCGTCGAGATTAAGGACGAGGGTCGGAAACTCCAGGGGCGTCTTATCGCAGTGGATGAATACCTGAATATCCACATGGATGAGACCATCGAATTTGTTGACAACCAGCGGGGACGGAGCCTCGGTACGGTGGTCATCCGCGGCAACAACATCCTGACAATCGCACCGGTCATATGAGTGCGAAGGTGGATACCGTGGGAGATCCTGTTGAGGAAGGTCTGCAGCTGATCCAGTCGCGACCGGAGGGCGTGCTCCAGAGCGAGCTCTGGAAGGAACTTGGCGTGGACAGCCGGAAATGCTCCCGTATTGTCAAGAAACTGGAAGAGAGCGGTCTCATCGAGCGGGTTGAATTCAAGCGGGAAGGTATCAAGACCTACCTGCTGCGGGCAAAACAGATGCCGGTCAACCCCTCAGACCTGCTTGCGGGAGACGAACTGATACCCTGTATCGGGTGCGATCTCGAGTGCGTCATCGAAGAATGCCACCCCCTGATGGACTGGATGTACCAGCTGGCAATCGTCTCGCACCAGGATGAATAGCGGCCATTCTCTCTTGTTTTTTTTACGTCCTGTCGAATCCGTCCCCGTACACCCTCGTTCTTCAACAACTATTTATCGGCCGGCCAACCACCTGATATTAGTCAAATTCACGTCGTTTTCTTGGGGTGATGCGCGATGATTTCCGTCCTGTTCGTGGATGACAATACCGATCTCTTCACCCGCATCCGTACAGCCCTGGAGAAGACCGGCGAGATACGGATCGAACAGGCGCACTCCCTCAAGCAGGCCACTGAGAAACTCCGTGGCCGGAACTTCGACATGATCGTCTCATACGAACAGCTCCCGGAAGTAAACGGGATCGAGTTCGTTCCCGATATGAACGGGATCGATTTTTTGAAATACCTCAAATCGCAGGGAAATACCACGCCGGTCCTCCTCATCAGCCGACGGGGGGCCACCAAGATCGCCATCGAGGAGGTGAACAACGGGATCGAACTCACCCTTCCGCAATCCGGCGACATACGCGGGCCGGTAATGGAAGTGGTTACCCTGATCAAGCAGACCATGCTGCGGAAGAAAGCGGAACGGGAACTCAAGGCCCAGAACGATCAGCTGGCAACCATCCTCTCCGCCACTCCCCTTGGCATTTTTCAGATGCGCAACGGGATCATCGAATGGGTGAACCCGCCGCTGGCCACGATGCTGGGAACCACGGAGACAACGCTCGTAGGAAAGGAAGTCCGAACCCTGATCCGGAATATCGAGGAATACGATCAGCTCATAAGGGAATTCCTGATCCGGAAGGATGCCGGGGGTCTGCACCATGCCGACTGCCGCCTCCTCAGGGCCGACGGCACCGTGCTTCCCTGCCATATCCAAGTCCAACCCCTGAACCCTGCTGATATCTCGCGGGGCGGCACCTTCGTTGTTACGGATAACTCCGAGAAGCAGAAGATCGCCGATGCCCTCCATGAGAGCGAGGCGAAGTACCGGGATGTACTCCAGAACTCCCAGAGTATCATCATCCGTATGGACACGCAGGGGACTATCACGTTCTTCAACCATTATGCCCTGACATTCTTCGACTACACCCTGGATGATGTGGTCGGGAAGAATGTGATCGGTACTATAGTTGCGGAGAAAGCACGGATCCAGCACGGCCTCTCCATGATGGCAAACGATATTGGATTCAATGCCGAAGGATATGCCGTCAACATCAATGAGAATATCCGGAGGAACGGTGACCGGGTCTGGATAGCCTGGATCAATAAGGCGATCCGTGACAACGAGGGGCGGTTGGTCGAGATCCTCTGTATCGGCCACGATATCACCGACCGGAAGCGCGGTGACCGGGGCGAGGTCCGGATCAGCACCGATACCTGGAAGGACGTGGTCGTGGCGGATACCGATGTGAAAGAGGAGGTCTTCGATGCGGTCTTCCACATCTGCACGGAGATCTCCATCGAAGGCCGGGAAGGAAAACCGGTCGGTACCACGTTCCTCATCGGGGATACGAAGAATGTCATGGCGAAGTCCCGCCAGATAATCTTAAACCCGTTCGAAGGGCACCCCCCGGAACTGCGCAACGTCCAGAACCCCGACCTTAAAGAGAACATCAAGGCGCTTGCCCAGCTGGATGGCGCTTTTGTCATCACTGCAGACGGATTTGTGGAATCGGTGGGACGTTATATCACGGTGGACTCAAGCAACGTCTCGCTTCCCCCGGGGATGGGTACCCGCCATAACTCGGTGGCTGCGATCACGGCGGTGACAAAAGCCGTGGGGATCGTGGTGTCCCAGAGCGGGGGCGGGATTACGGTGTTCCGCGACGGAAAGATCATAAAGAAGATCACGCTCTGATCTCAAACTTTACATTGTTATCTGTGCCGGCATCCCGGCAGGCCCGAACTGCACCGGTGCCGGCAGATCGTGCCCACGACCCGGAACGCATCCTCAAGATCCGGGAAGTTGGGGATTTTTGCATTGCGCAGGATGTGGACGGGCGTCCTCATGCTGTCCCCCCCGATGATACATCCGACCACCATCTTGTCGGTGAGCCTGCTGAAACGGACGATCTCGTTGGCCACCCGGACCGGATCGGACGTGGCCGAAGGAACCACGATCACAAAGGCGATGTCCCAGAGATCCTGTCTGCGGGCAACGACATCGAACGTCCGGGCGAACCGGTCCGCGTTCGAGTCTCCGACCATATCGATGGGGTTGGCCCGGTTCCAGTTCGCGGGGAGGATCGCATCCAGTTCCTTCAGGAGGTCGTCCGGGAAATTACTCATGGCGATGCCGTACTTTTCCGCGTAATCCGTTGAAAGCACGGCGAACCCGCCCGCATTCGAGATGACCAGGGCGCGGATACCCTGCGGGTACCCCTCAGAGGAGAGGAGTTCTGCGACCTGGAATGCCTCGCGGAGGGAACTGACCGGGATGACGCCGGACTGCCGGAATGCTGCAAGGTAGACCTCGTGACTGCCGGTCAGGGCCCCGGTATGGGAGGCAGCGGCCCGTTGGCCCAACTGCGACGAGCCGGACTTGATGGCGATGATGGGCGTTGTCCGCGAGATCGCCCTGACAATTTCCCTGAAACGGGCTCCGTTGAGGATCTGTTCGATATACAGGATGATGGCCCGGGTCTCCGGGTAATTCCCGGCAAACCGGATGAAATCCTCAAAGGTGAGATCGGCCTGGTTCCCGACGCTGATCACCGCCGAGAACCCGATCTCTTCCTGCAGGCTCCAGTCAACGATGGTGGTGATGATCGCCCCGCTCTGGGAGATGAACGCAATATGCCCCGGCCGGGGTGAGACGGGATCGAAGGTGGTGTTGATTCCCTGGTGCGGGAGCATCAGCCCGAGGCAGTTGGGGCCGATGATCCGCATACCGTACTTCCGGGCTGAACTGATCATCTGATCTTCGAGATCTTTTCCTTTTTGGCCCATCTCGCGGAATCCCGAGGTGATGATCAGGGAGAGCGGAATCTTCTTGTTTCCCGCTTCATCGATCACGGCGGGAACCCCGGCGGCCGGGATCGCGATCACCGCAAGATCCACGGGTTCCGGGACGGCCTCCAGATCCGGATACACGGTCTTCCCGAGGATGGTTCCCCCCTTGGGATTGACAGGGTAGAGCCGGCCCGGGAAGGGCAGGAGATTCCGGCATATGGCATAGCCGATCTTGCCCGGATCTGATGAGGCGCCGACCACCGCAATCGACTGTATATCGAGGAGTCCTGCGGGCATCTCGCGGATTTCTTCCCCGGTCACGGGTTTCTGCTCATCATTCAGGTAGATCCGGGCATCGACTGCACAAGCGCCGTGTGTATACAGGACCAAGGGATTGATATCGAACTCCTCGATCCGGGGATCGGCAAGGAACATACCGGCAACGGATTCAATTATTGAAGTCAGGGAGGTGATGTCGAGCGGAGGTTCGTCACGGTACCCTGCGAGGAGCCGGTAACCCTTCAGATCTTCAAGCATGGTACCGATCTCGCTTTTATCGAGAGGAAGGATCCGGATTGTCACATCCTGCAGGAGCTCGACCAGCTTTCCCCCGAGACCTATGGTGATGACCCGGCCAAAGGCCCTATCAACCCTCCCCCCGAGGATCAGTTCAAGGCCCGGTGCGACCTGTTGTTCTACGAGAACGCCCCGGATCTGAGCCCCCGGCCGGAACTCCGCTGCATGCCGGATGATCCGGTCGAATGCCTGGCGTGCTTCCATAGGCGTGCGGATACCGGTAATTACCCCGCCGGCATCGCTCTTGTGGATGATATCCGGAGAAATCACTTTCATTACTACCGGATATCCCAGTTCATCTGCAGCCCGGACAGATTCCTCCGCGGATCCTGCAACCCGGTATGCAGGGACCGGTATGCCATGGTCGCTGAGGACGGCGTAACCTTCGGGTTCTGTGAGCAGGATCCTGGTCATCGGGATTGTTCCTGAAATACCCTTAGGCCATTACCCCTATTAAGTCTGGTCATCGGGAACGGATCTTCCGGACCAACCAATCATGGGAAAACCCCATAGGAAGCGTTCGATCGGAGGCACCCGGCCATATCCGAGAGGACCGGGAGGATCTCCCCATCATCGGCAACCCGATCCCGTATCCGTTCGGCAAGGGAACCGTTCAGGATCCGGTCCCGGATAACCGGGAGATACTGCTGCTCGTCACGGGTGGCATGGCGCCAGGCCGCATCGTACAGCCGCACCAGGTCATCCCGCATCCCCCCGGTTCCGTACCGTATGGCATCCTCGGTCAGGTCGAGCAGGAAGTCCCGGTCCTGCTCGACGGGAAGCGTCCGGCAACGGATGAGGGACCGGACAAACGCGCAGACTGCCATGTCGGAGTGGATGGACTCCTGTTCGTCCAGCGCCTTGATCTCCAGGCACTTCCGCGAAAACCGGATTATCTCCCCGCCGGAGTTCACCCACTCCTCGCAGAGGATCTCGGCACCGCGCGACCGGAGCTCCCGGAAGACCTCCTCCTGCCGTGTACGGTAATCCGTCACGGAACGGATGGTCTCAGGAATGATCCGGTTACAGATACGCGGGATCTCCTTCTGGTTCTCCCGGTAGAAGACCAGCCGGTTGTCGCAGACACCGGTCAACACACCCTCGACCATGGGTGATGCGGCGGTGACCGCGATCAGGGCCGGGAGGAGGGACCGGATCCTGTTGTAGAGATGGATGAGCTCCCTGCTGCTGCCGTATGAGAGGTTGATCTGGAGCGCCTGTATGTTCAGCCAGCCGTGCTGGCGGATGTCAAAGAGCCGATCGTAGACCTCGTAATACTCCCCTTCATCATGGTCCCAGACCGGAATTTCCTTCAGGTGTACCAGAGGGTGCATGCCAAGGCCGAGGAGCTGGTAACGCCCTTTGAAGAGGCGGTTGAACTTGTCCATGCCCCGGACGAGCTGTGCCTCCAGAAACGCGAGTTCATCCCCGTGCTGCCGGGGGATCATCTCCAGGACCGTCTTCTGGAGCTCCTTGCCGAGTTTTACATCCCCGAAGAGGATCTCGTTCTCGTACCGCCCGCATATATCCTTCAGGATCCGGTCGGAGTCCGGCACGGCGTGGAACTGGCCGTCGTTGATGGAATATTCGTGCTCAGTGCCGATGGTCATGGGAATCTTCGTACCTGCGCGGGATCTCCGCCACCTTCTCCGTCTCCGGCTCCTCGATCCGGCAGATCGCTTCAATCTCTTCTTCGGTCAGGTGCGCAACCAGCTGGGCGATGCTCTCGACCGCACGGCCATACTGCTGGTCGTAGGCCTCGGGCACCTCCTTCAGGAGCCTGACCAGGGGACAGATGGACTCGTACTTGAGGAAGATCCCGATGGAATCCCCCCGTACGTCGAACGTGAACGGCCCCGCCCGGCAGGTCTCCGGCTTGACGGCATGGATGCCGCATCTCCCGCCGGTGCAGAGAGAACAGGTACCGTCATTGCGGGTCCTGATATAACGGTACCCGTTTTGCCCGAATGCCTCCTCCGGAACGCCTTCCATCCTGAGCCGGTGGTAACACGGCCCGGAGATTGGCGGTTGTGCCCCGTTACAGCAGTGGCCCCCGCACTTCAGGCAGATCTCCTCGGCTCTGATAAACCAGTCCTGTACCATGCCGATCACGCCGGAATGAGGCGGTTTACGATCTGTTCGAAGACCCGGGGATAGCAGTCATCCTCCCCGCTCTCGATGGAAGGGTTATCGTTCACTTCGATGACATAAGCGTCCCCGGAGGTATTCTTGATATCCACGCCATACAGCCCGGTGCCGATGGCGTCTGCCGCTTCGATCCCGAGCCGGATCACCTGGGGGGGAACTTCATCCACCGGTACGCTCTCGACACCGCAGTATACGATGTGACCGTTGACGGACGCCTGGATCTTGAACGTAACCGAGGGAATCGTGTACTTGCAGGCATACAGCAGTTTCCCGTTCAGTACCCCGACACGCCAGTCATAGGTACTCTCGATGTACTGCTGGACAACGATCCAGTCCGAGAGGTGGATGAACCGCCGGGCTACCTTGAAGAACCCTGCGATATCGGTCACCTTCTCGACACGGAGCGAGAACGATGTCGAGGGCTCTTTGATGACAAGCGGCGATCCCAGTTCGTCGAAGAGAGCGGTCACGCGCTCGACGGTCAGGTCCTGTTTTGATAAAAAGACCGTCTTCGGCAGGGAGACATGGTTCCGGATCAGGTGCGAGTACATGTTGATCTTGTCTGAACAGATCTGGATCGATTGTGGATCATCGATCACCGGAATATGATGGAAGGCGGCCATACGGGCTGCAACATAGGTCACGTTCATCGGGTCGGTACGGGCACGGATGAAGATGCCATCCATCTTGGGAATCCGGCGGATATCCACCGGAAAGAGGAAGTCCACATCGTGACCCATTCCCTCAGCCACATCCCGGCACCGGATCAGCGCATTGAGCTGTTCGGCATTGGAAAGCGTCTTCCGGTCTACGAAGATACCTAACCGGCTCATAAAAACTCCTGTCGGGATATGCAGGCCGAGATCAGGGCGCGTTCCTCATCAGAAAGCCGGGAGTACCGTGTTGGAGAAAGGGATGAAATGTGACAGCGATCGCCATACCGCACGAATACCATCGTGACCAGCGGAATAGCAAAGAGATCATAGATCCGTTGCGCGAGCTCGGGGACACCAGGACCGGTATCGCAGGTCCTTCCGAAGATGGATACTGCTGAGCCGATCTCCCCCCCTTCTTCCAGTTTCTGGTAACAGAAAGGATATTTCCCCTTGTTGGTGATGTGCTTGATGATCTCCTTTGCCTTATCGCTGTCCCGGATCACCGCGTAATCCGCAGGAGAGGCAAAATAGTTCAGGCCATAGACCAGGGACGGCAGAGGAGCATATCCCTGTGAGATCCCCCACCAGCAGACCGGGATGCCGGCAAGGTGGGCCTGTTCAAGGCATACCGGAACCACGTAGGCATCAAGCACGGCGGTACTTGTTGGCCTGACCGCCATCCCCTCTATTTCACGACGGAGGATTGTGTAGTAGGTCTCGCTTTTATAAGAATAATCCTCGCTGATGATATGGCAGATTCCGTCCGCTTCAACGGAGTACAGCATATCGCGGGAGATCGCAGGATCCTTACGTACACCAGATTTCGCGGACGCTCGCCGGTTCTCCAAAGACCCCCCGTCACGGTCCGGCATGGGTTGCAGCTGTACATGAGGGGTGGCACAACCACCGGCCTCCGCAAGAGCTGCCTGTCCCTGACTGGCGGGACTGACCTTCAGCCGACTGTTCATGGGGCAACCAGCCCCGTGACAGTCCCGGGCAGGCCCGGCATCACCGGCCATTGGCAGGCCCGTATGCTGCAGTCAGGCCCGCTGCCGGAAAGAACATGTGACTGATGTGTGCAGGATGTTCCGGCACACGGCGGTTCCAGAACGGAGGAGAAAACACGCGGGTCCTCTTCATAATCGTCGTTATTCTCAGACGTTGTCATAAAAGAACACTAATCCAACATCATGTCTATTGGATTATCACAGTCAGCTATACGATCATCCACTAAAAAAGAATTGTGCTCACAGAAACCCGTCAAAACCGGACCGGAAAAATCACTGCGGAGTATACGTGAATACAGCGAATACGATCCTTACGCAAAGGAAATAATGCTACCACCATTTGACGGTATATCGAAAAGAAATGAAGTTGTTGTGAAAGGAAGGTTGATACTCTCATATGACTATGAGTAATGAGCCATGCATATTCCCACACCCGAAGAACTCCGGGCGCGCCGCGAAACACTGGGCATGAAGCAGACAGAACTTGCACGCCGTGCAGGGATCAGCCAGTCAATGGTAGCCCGGATCGAGGCGGGCAATGTGGACCCCCGCATCAGTACGCTGAACAAGATCATCGTTGTCCTGAATAGTGCCGAGCCCCGGAAGATCCGGGCTGCACAGATCATGCATACACCGGTCCTCTCAGTTCAGCCGCAGGACGCTATCAGCAGGGCTGTTGAGATCTTCGAAAAGAACAACATCTCCCAGTTACCCGTGATTGAGCAGGGAATCCCGGTTGGCTGCATCTCCGAATCGGTGATCGTGAAGGCGATCGAGCAGCAGCGGTTGCATAAGCCTCATGTCATTTCCGTCAAGGAGTTCATGGAGCCCGGATTCCCCACGGTACCTCCCGACATGGATGTTGAGACTGTCGTGAATATCCTGCAGCAGAACCATGCGGTTCTTGTCGTGGATGGCCGGGTAGTATCCGGTGTCATTACCAAACACGACCTGATCTCACTTATTGTCTGAAAAGTGGACATTCATTCTTATTTCCTTTTGGAACGACCGGAATCCGCTCCCCCCGCGATACAAACTTATATATGCAACCTATTGGCAAGGGTTACTTGTCGTGACCGTTCCGGCCACGGATGGAGTATTACATGGCAGAAGAATCGAAAGATATCAGCAGCATGACCGTGATCGGCATCGGAATAGTCCTGTTTGTGATAATTGTCGCCATCTGGTACCTGTTCCTGAAGTAAGCCGTCTTCCGGCCATTAATTCCCGTTTTTCCCATCAGAGTTGTGAGACAAGGTCTCTGAGTACATCTGCGGGTTCTTTTGCTTTTACTACACTTGACGCCAGGAGGACGCCATCGGTTCCGAGTTCAACAGCGATCTTGACGCATTCTCCTGTCTGGATGCCTGCCCCGGTGAGTACCTTCACATCAGGGTTCACACCATGTACGGCAGCTACCGATCGGCGGATGATATCCGGGTTTGCTTTCGATACGGAAACCCCGCTACCGATCAGGTCCGGGGGTTCGATGGCCACGTAATCGGGTGCAAGCGCCGCAGCGGCCGCGCTCGTTGCTTCATTGTTGGTACAGATCACCGAGATAAGTTTCTGTGTCCGGAGGCTCCTGACCGCGTGCTCGATCTCGGCCAGGGTGAGTCGCCGTTCGGAGTGGTTCACGAGGGATCCGGCCGCCCCCGCGGCCTTTATGGCCTCAGCGGACACCTGGCCGGTATGGGCACCGGGTTCTGAACCGTCGACATGCTGGGCATAAACAGGTATGGTAAAATGGTGGCAGAGGGGATGGAGGTCGATGTACCCGGGCGCGATCCCAAGGGTAATGCCGCTTTCTCCGGCAACAATCTGGGCGGCCTGTGCGATCATATGCGCCCGGTGACCGGACCCCTCGTTATAATTCTTCAGGTTTACCAGGATGAGAGGCGATGTCATAAAAATAACTCCATGAAGTAACCAGGATCCCGTTTATATTCTTATCCGCCCTGCACGATGATGAATATTTGGTAACAGACCACATCAATGTCAATACCTTGATGAGGCAGAAACATCAAAAATGTTCCTGCTCTCTGGAATAATTGTGGGGTGAAATGATGCGCATAACTTCGTTGTGTATCGCGATAACGCTGTTCCTGCTCCTTGCAGGAACGGTTTCGGCTGCAGAAATTGGTGAGAAATGGGTTCGAACAACCGCCACAGCGGGCTTCCCGGACCGTGCCGGCCACGCAGGCCTCGCGTTCGATGACAAAATGTGGATCATCGGGGGGTCATCAGATCTCGGTTTGAGCGGTTTAAACGATACATGGTACTCAACGGATGGTATTGACTGGATAGAGGCAACCCCTGCTGCCGAGTTCCCCGGACGATTTGATCATGCAGCAGTTGTCTTTGACGGGAAGATGTGGATTATCGGGGGATATAACGGGAAATCGTCTCTGCATGATGTATGGTATTCATCCGACGGCATTCACTGGTCTCAAGCAACCGAAGTCCCCGGCTTTACCGGGAGATATGCGACATCGGTGGTAGCCTATGATAACCAGATGTGGTTAATCGGAGGATATGATGGCCGGTTTTCCTGGGATGATGTCTGGCGCTCCCCCGACGGCATCCATTGGACCCAGGTGAACACGAGTGTAGGTATTGGGGAACGGAGTGGCCATTCTGCTCTTGTCTTCAATGAAAGAATCTGGGTGCTGGGTGGCGCACGAGGTTCCTCTAAAAAATATAACGATGTCTGGTATACGACTGATGGCAGTACATGGATGCAGGCTACCGGAAACGCCGGTTTTTCAGCTCGGGCGGGACAGGCAGGCACCGTTTATGATGGGAAGATGTGGATGATCGGCGGTCATGACGGCACATCTGCGAGGAACGATACCTGGTATTCAGCGGATGGCGTCACTTGGACTGAAGCGACGAAATCTGCTCCATTTATGAGCAGATTCGATTTCCCGGCTGTTACCTATCACGGACGAATCTGGATAACTGATGGCGCAACCGGGAATGGGCTTGCTACAGCAGGCAACGATACGTGGTATACCGGTTCAGAGGCATCTTCCCCGATATCGTCTGATAACGGGATATGGTTTTGGTGCATAATGGGAATCGGGATAATTGTATTAATTACAGTATTCTATGTTACCCGTAAGAAGTATCAGAAGGAGACCAAATCCCCAATCGCTACCTCAAAGAGATCCTCACGGAAAAACAACAAGTAATTCCCTTTTTTTCTCTCATGACAACGCATCACCGTGAGAGCTTCGTGATTCCACTACGCATCGCTCCACGAGGGGTCGGATTAATCATAAAATCCCTGTAAAAGATGGCTGTTTGCGGCGTGACCCTTATAACAAGCATACGGCGGTAAATCATTCAGATACCGGATGTTTCCTCCCGCATTTCCTGACAGTAATCGATATTGAGATTCGTTTTATAGTGCCGGACCAATGTCTGCATACGGGACGTACTCTGGTGCCGGGCATCGATGATAATATCCGTTATACCTGTTGCTGCCAGATCCGGGAGATTATCGATACGACTGATCCCGGCGGGAGACCCGATATGCGTACGGCAGGTTTCATCCATGGTAACCGGAAAGAGTCTCCCTTCCACATCTTTCAGCCAGAGCAGGGGACGCGATATCGCGTCTTGTACCCTGCTCCCGCAGGGGATAACAAGCCGGGCAAGACAGTCCCGCGTGACCATCGTTTCAATGTTCCCGTACACGACCATGGCACTGCGGATTCTTATGCCGCCTCTTTGCGAGATACGCACCAGTCTTTGGATCTCGTCCCTAGATAATTCCGGCGAGAGGGTAATGACGGCATACTGGTGATGTGCCGCAACGAGGGCTGCATGGTTGAAGATGTTGAGCGACTCATCACCATAGAGTACGAAACCGGGGATCGTATCCCGTATCGCCTGCGCGATCCCCGGATTCCCCGACATGCACGCCCGGAGGCCCTGCCCGTAAAGGGGTCCCAGCGCGGGAAGGAGCTGATCGAGTTCGCGGTCATGGGCGATCCGCGGAAATTTCCAGACCAGATCACACCCGTATTCACGGCAGATCTCCAGTGCCGCGAGGATTTGGGATTGCACGGGATCCAAGGGGGACGTGCCACAGGTCCTTCCACGGGAATAGGGGAGGTCCGGTTCAAAACAGACAATCCCGGCCCCAGCTGCTGAAGCTTCGCGGACACCCTCGATTGAATCCGTGTATACCATGATCCGTAAGGGAGGATCATTTTTTCCGGCACTGTTTTCCGCAGCCTCTTTTCCTGTATCATTTTCGTGTAGCGTTTCCTTCAACTTCTCTCCTGCGGTTCTGACACAGATGGGATCCGGGATATACGAAGCCTTCAGCCGCGCTGCTGCCTCGTTAAGGAATTTTCGTCGGGCTGCGTTGAGGACCGAGGCAGGAGAAAAGAGGCCTCCGCCGTACCTCAGCGAGAGCGCACGGATCGTAAACGCGGAATCGCCGGTCTTCCGAAGTTGCTGTCTGAGTTGTTCAGCAGTCAGGGGATGGTTCTGAGCGGTTTCCATCCGTCCTCCGGTAATGGTACCTACGGGGACAGTTATACCGTCAGGACGATTGAGGGAGCCCTCACAGGTAATTTCACCCCCGGGTGAGATCACAACCTTGAGATCAAGGGGAACCGGACGACGCAGTTCCAATGGAGGTTTTGCCACGATACGACGTGCGGCAGTGGCAAGGCTCCGGGAGGCAGTGATGTAAACCGATGCCCCTTTCAGGACCGGTACGGACAGCTGGAGAGTGAACCCGGCCCCGGTTCTCTCCGGCGGGGTGTTCAGGGAGAACCCGACCTCCCGTTCCATGCCTGATCCGGTAATGAGAATTCCGTCGCCGGTGACAGGGATCACGGACGAGGTGGCCCGGATTTCCGCCTTCCGGGTCCCGGGATTAAATCTGTCGATCGTTCCTACGAGCAGTCCCCGGTTATCCGGTGCATCCCTGCTCATCAGGTTCTCATATCGTTCCGAGAAGATGTACCCGGCCGTGAAGCCGCGGTTGAAAGCCAGAAGCAGGTTCCGGTATTCTTCATCCGAGGGTATCCACGTGCCGGCGGCGATGGCATCGAGCGCCCTCCGGTAGGTGGACGTGACGATGGCAACATATTCCGGTGATTTCATCCGTCCCTCGATTTTCAGGGATTCGACAGGGGACCGGACCAGTTCCGGAAGATGGTAGTACGTGCAGAGATCCTTTGGAGAGAGGAGGTATCGGTCCTGGAGGGGAACTTCCTTCAGGTGAACCGGTCTCCCCTCCGCATCGCGATCCCCCGTGACCAGGGTATAGGGTTTCCGGCAGGGTTGGGCGCACATGCCCCGGTTCCCGCTCCGCCCCCCGATTACGGAGGAGAGGAGGCACTGGCCCGAGTAACTGTAGCAGAGCGCCCCGTGGACGAATACCTCAAGGCCGACTCCGGTATCCCGGGTGTCCCTTGCGATCCGCTCCACCTCCTGAAGCGAGAGTTCCCGGGCCAGCACGACACGGGAGAGCCCCTGCGCTGCGGCCCAGCGCACACCGGGCGTGTTGTGAATGGTCATCTGGGTTGAGGCATGGAGCGGAAGTCCGGGCATGCATTCACGGGCAAGGGCAAGGAGCCCGGTGTCCTGTACAAGGATTGCATCGGCACCAATGGAATAGAGCCAGCCGAGATACTCCAGCGCGCCTTTCAGTTCACGGTCGTGGAGGAGGGTGTTGACCGTGATATAAACCCGTACCCCCCAGGAATGGGCGTACTGTATTGCTTCCCCGATCTCGGTATCAGAAAAATTTGCAGCATATTTACGTGCCCCGAAACGCTTCCCGCTCAGGTAAACGGCATCCGCTCCCGCTGCAACAGCGGCGCGGAAGGATTCAGGTGACCCGGCCGGTGCCAGCAGCTCGGGGAGGCCTGTTGCCATTTTATGGGGGGCCGGCTTTCGGGTTGTCATACTGGTATCCCTCCCGGAAGATATACCTGGAAGAGCCCGACCGTCAGGAAGATCGTAACCGTGAGCGCGAGGCCGTAGGCTGCCATCGTCAGGAAAAGGGCATATTCTTCGCGCCAGCCCAGGACCCAGGCTGCGGGGGCGTTGATGTATACGCCGAACAGGATCGCCGATGGACCCAGTGCAAGGATGCCGTACCGTTCCACGATCGCCGACTGGTGAACGAGCTGGCGGGTCTTCTCAAGAAGGCGGATCGCGGGCTCCCACGTGTGCCCGATCGTATCGAAGATGTCGAATAGACAGAGGAAGATTCCGGTCTCCGTGCAGACCAGGACATAGAATACAAAGACCGGGGGAAGCCCGAGAGCGATGCCGACCGGGGCCGCCCCGTACTCGATGAGCAGGCCGCTGCCGACCAGGGCAAGCGTGGAAGAGAGCGAATAACCCAAGAGGAACGCCGGTATCAGGGGCAGTACCAGCGCACAGGCTACCCCGCGCCCGAGGGCCCTGCCGATATGCCGTAGTGAAGTCCCGCGGTCCCAGGGTTCCATAATCGCAGTACACCGTTCTTCCCGGCAGGGCATAAACTGGTGGTGTCCCGGAGGAGACTTTTTTGCCCGCAAATGCCCAACCCCCATGTACATGAAGATTGTTGCCGCTCTCACGGACCCTTCCCATGCCGCACGGGCAGAAACTATGGGGGCCGATCTCGTCGAGTTCCGGATCGACCTCTACGAAGGGGACATTGAGGCACAGGTGAAGGCCGCGAAGGCTGCTACCCGTCTCCCCGCCATACTTACCCTGCGTTCGGCACAGGAAGGGGGTCGGTTTTTTGGAGACTCTGATGCGTGGATAGCGCTCGTTTCTTCCCTCCTCCATTACGGGGATTATGTCGACATCGAACAGCCGTTTGCCCGTCATGCTCCTGCAGTGAGGGGCGCGGGGAAACGGATAATCGCCTCGCACCACACCGGCCGTATGATCCCCCTCCACGTCCTGTTCGTTATTGAACGCGAGCTCCGGGCATACGGGGATATCCCCAAGATCGTGGTGACACCGGGCAATAATGAGGATATCCTCGAACTGATGTCCTTCACGCAGGCAGCAAACAAACCTGTCGTAACGGGCGTTATGGGATCGGAATTCCGCCATGCCCGGGCGCTTCTCCCGTTCTTCGGTTCGGAGTTCGTGTACTGCCACACGGGAGAACCGACCGCCACCGGGCAGTACTCCGTGGAGGAGTTTGTCCAAATAAGGGAACTGCTTCTCGGGAAATAATTCCATCCACAACAATGGAAGCGAGGCCCCGCCGTAAGCGTAAGCCAGAAATAGAAACACCCTGTAAGCCATATGGTATGAAACGAATCATCTTTTCCGCAACACTCATCCTTCTCATGCTGGCTCTCTGTGCGGGGTGTGCTTCCAGTGACAATCCAACTCCCCCAAGTACTGCTGACAGAACATCCGTTCCCACAACTACCGTTACGACACCAATGAGTGTCCCGTCCCCTGCCGAAACGACTGCTGTTCCGGTTGCTACCAAGGGGTCTGGTGATGAGGGTCCTGTCGAAGTGATGCCCTCCGATCAGCAGGTCAATTTCGATCTCACCAAGGATCGACCGACATCGAAGATCTACCTGACCTACCAGGGCGGTGCCGGTGAACGTTTCACCCAGAAAGTGAGTATGAATGTATATGCTTCCGATGGTACTCTTGAACAATATGTGATGAGTTCCGGCCAGAAACCGATCCCTAACGACCAGATCATTGCATCCGGTACCCGGAGCGGTGACCGGTGCATCGTTTACGTACAGTCCGGGGGAGTCACTTACAAGGTGATCGACCAGACGGTCTTTGCTTCAGGATGAAAAAAAACGTTACTGCATCATAATACACTCGGTTGCATGAAAAGGCAACAGATTTTTTCTATGCGGGGTGACTATGGGAACGGTCAGTTTTCCATAGAGCCCGGTTTTTTTACCATAACGGCGTTCTGGTTACCATTCCCAAAAGGATTATGATCAATGGCTGGTGCACCAGATAAATAAGGAGCGAGTGCCGGCCCAGAAACGAGAAAGGACGGACAATCGCCGCCGGAATCTGTGGCATCGCGAAGTGGCGCACGCCGCCCCCGTACAGGAATTCCCCCATTCCAAGTCCGATGAGCACAACACCAAACCATGGGAATACCGGAGTGTAGTCAACCGACCAGAATGCAGCCGGGTGTAAGCCGAACGGGAGGAGCAGGAGTGATACGGCTGCCGGAAGAGATGAATTGAGCGGATTGGCGAGCGGGATCAGGAAAAACCCGATGACGATACATATGAATCCCGCCAGAAGATTGTACTCCCGTAACCGGAAGAAGATCGGTGCGAGCATCACCGAGACGCCGATCAGGTGCAGGATGCCAAAGAGGATGCATCCGGTGGGGATATACAGCCACGTAGCACCTGTGACAAGGAGCCCGAGCGCGAAGATTCCCGCACCGCGAACGATAAATTTTTTTACCAGGGAAAAACCCGAGAGCACCGTCGCAGCCCGGGCATGGCTGACTACCAGCGAGACGCCCACGATCAGTAAAAAGAGTGTGGCAGTAGCATACGCAAAATACCGCCAGAACCCGGACTGGACATTGACCGGAGCAATAGAGAAGAAACTGAGATCGAACAGGAAATGAAAAAGCACCATCATCAGGATAGCGATCCCCCGGACCAGATCGATCTCGAAGAACCGCTCCTGTGCACCCATATAGAAGGTTCGTTGTTGTTCCGTCATATGTGTTATTCCCTTGGATGCTGTTCGGCATGCAAGAATCCATAAGATATGAACGATGAACGATCTGCTTGAATGGTGAGTGTCATGACACAGAAGAGGGACGAGCACATCATCGAGGCAATTGGCCGGTGCCGGATCGTGGTCCGGAACGGGGAAGTAGTGGAAGTCGGGGAACCGCAGATCAGGGACTGTCCGCTGGCAAGACGATTCGCGCACCCGGTCCCGGACATTTCCCCGGCATCGGTGAAGGAAAATATCACCCACCGTATCCGGGCGTTTGGTATGTGCACTCCCGACCGCGAGGTGCTCGACGACCGTGAGTTCGTCGGTTTCGGGGCCTCCGAGTTGCTCAGTTTCGGGTTGAAAACCGGCATCTTCGATGCGGTGGTGCTTGCCTGCGACGGGGCCGGGACGGTCGTTGCCACACGGCCGGAGATGGTGCAGGGAATTGGTGGCCGGATGTCCGGCCTTGCCTCCACCTGCCCCTACCCCGCCGTGATGGACCGGATCGAGCAGAACGGTGGCTTTGTTCTTGACCGGGCACATGCCACCATGGACCCGGTGACAGGCACGGCGCTTGCAGAACAGAAAAAGTTCCGGAAGATTGCAGTGACCGTTGCTCTGCCGAAAGATGCTGAAGCGATCCGTAAAAAATTCCCCGGTGCATTCATTTTCGGTGTCCACGTAACGGGTCTTTCGCGGGACGAGGCTGAACAGTTGGTTGCGGTATCCGATCTCGTTACCGCCTGTGCATCGAAGACCATCCGCGACACTGCAGGCCCAAACGCCCTGGTGCAGGCAGGAATTTCGATTCCTATCTTTGCCATGACACCGGCCGGCAAAGAGTTGATCATGCAAAAGATCCGTCAGGATCCTGAACAGGTTCTGGTGAAAATGACACAACTGCCATCGTTACCCGGTGGACAACCCACTCCCCTTGTATAAGATTGATAAACGGTTGTACAACGCCGGGAATCTGTTCGTGAGTAACGTCTCGACACGAGGTACGGTGTCCGGGGATTCAGCCGGGAGTTCATGGACTTCCGGCTGAAATACCGGGTCATCGATCCGGCAGTCACGTTTGTCATGGGAACTGCAGCAAGGAACCGGTCATCCCTATCGGGACCGATATCACTCACTACACCCATCACCGCAGTGATCACACCGGGCGGAGACGCGCAGACAGCAGTTCTTCTATCTACCCGCCCCTAAAAACCAGATACAGAAATACACAGAGGTGACAACCGATTTCGTTATCACTACTCTGGTAACCATCCGCAGGGTAAAAAATAGAGCCTGGTTGCGATACCGGGGAAATGGGTATTGAGAGAACACCGGCAGTCAGCTTCATCGTTATGCTCATCCACATGGTCGCGTTCTACCTCATCACGTTCATGAGGGGAGAGGAAGGCCGCGTGTTTTCCTGACCGGAAAATCGGTCAGGGGATAATCAAGAAATATGATAAGATCCATTAATTCACCACATGAGAATGCTCCGGACACCTTCGCCAAACGCCCGCTTGTCGAAGCTGGAGCGATGCGGATCCCAAGAACTGTTCGGGATATTGGAACGATGCCTGAAATCCGGATCGACTAATACCCCCTACGGCCCCCTGGCAGCAGTCTGGGGGAGATTATTTTCAGAACTGTTCCTGTCCGCTGAGGAACTTATTGACGATATTACCCGGGGGGAATGCAGGGTCTGCGACCATCACGAGCGCATGCTGAAGGACCTCATCCGGGCAGATTGCGCATGCGGAGGTCCGTTCATCCTTGACGTGATCAGGTCAGGAGGAAAGATCGACCGGACAGCCCTCATCATGTATGCTGATATGGATGATCTCCTGGGTGTCGAATATAGCGGAAAACCGGCGTTACTCCTTCTCCTCGAAGTTTGTGACAAGCGGGTGCGGCCGGTGCTTATCAGGAAAGCCGGAACAAGACTGCGGACATATGACCGCCGGGGGATTCCCCTGATCTTTTCCGTCTTCGGCCTGTGTGATCTGGGAACGGAGGATCTCGATGCTATGGCATCGGTTTTCACTGATGATGACCTGCGGAAGATCATGAGCCGGAGCAGGAATGGGAAAACGGCATTCGAGGAGTTCATGAATGTCTCCGCCCAGATCAGACGATACAACCCGCGGGAAAGGAATGCCATGATAGAACGGAATGCTTTCCATATCCCGTCCATCAAGGATGCTACGGAGAATGAACCCGAACATCCGGTCAGGATCCGGACACTCACCCGCCTCCCGCGGAAAGGAAGGCATCAATAAATCGGGTGTGGAACGGGCAGGTTGGCATCTTCCTGATGACTATCAAACCTGAAAAGGATAGATGAATTTTATCAAAATCGATGCGAGGAGCCGGATTCGAACCGGCGAACCCCTACGGGACCAGGCCCTGAACCTGGCGCCTTTGACCTGGCTCGGCGATCCTCGCGCCTGTATAGATTACACACCCCCACTAATAAAAGTAAGGGATAAATCAGCCGGTCTTTCCGGCATGCTGATCGTTCTGGAGCCGCTTCATCTCCTGCTCACGAAGTTTGTTGCGACGGATTTTACCGGAGATCGTCTTGGGAAGCGATTCGACATATTCGATCGCACGGGGATACTTGTACGGCGCAGTAACGTGCTTGACATGGTTCTGGATCTCCCGGGTGAGCGTATCGGAAGGCCTGAAACCAGGCTTGAGGATGATGAACGCCTTGACAATCATGCCCCGGATATCATCCGGTGATCCGACCACCGCTGCTTCCTGGACCGCAGGGTGCTCAAGAAGGGCGCTCTCGACTTCGAACGGCCCGATCCGGTAACCGGATGCCTTGATGACATCGTCGTCCCGGCCAATGAACCAGAGGTAGCCGTCTTCATCCCGGTAGGCCTTGTCACCCGTATAATACCAGTCACCCTCAAAGGATTTCTTGTTCTCTTCGGGATTGTTGATATACTCCTGGAACATTCCGACCGGTCGGGGGTTGATCCGGATTGCAATCCGTCCTTCCTCATGGACCGGGACTGCCTTACCGTGCTCATCATGCAGTTCGATATGCCAGCCGGGGGATGGTTTTCCCATGGAGCCGAATTTCGGCTGCATGCCCGGGAATGTGCCCACGCAGAGCACGGTCTCGGTCTGCCCGTATCCCTCGTAAATGGTCAGGCCGGTTGCATCCTTCCAGGCTTTGATCACTTCCGGGTTAAGGGGTTCGCCGGCACTTACGCAGTGGCGCAGTTCCGAGAAGTCAAACTTGTCGAGATCGGCGAGGATGAGCATCCGGTAGATGGTCGGAGGACAGCAAAATGTGTTGATGCCGTACTTCTCGATGAGCGGGAGGATCTCGGTGGCGTTGAATTTGCTCCGGATATCGTAGACGAAAATTGCCGCACCTTCGATCCACTGGCCATAGAACTTCCCCCAGGCACTCTTTGCCCAGCCGGTGTCGGACAGTGTGAAGTGAAGATCCGTAGTCCGTACATCGTGCCAGAACCGCACCGTAACGATATGTCCCAGCGGGTAACTGTGGTTGTGGAGCACCATCTTCGGCTCTCCGGTGGTGCCTGATGTGAAGAAAATCACCAGGGGATCGGTGCTCCGGGTCTTTTTGGTACCGGGCAGGGTGATCAGTTTTGCCGAGACCGGTGCCGGGTAGTCCAGCTCGACCGGGTAACTGATCCAGCCCGGCCGCCTGCCATCGATGACCATCCTGCAGGTCAGGGAGGGGCACTCCTTTGCAATCTCGTCAATCTTCTCAGCATGCTCCATGCTCGTAATGACCATCTTGATATCTGCGATGTTGATCCGGTACTTCAGGTCTTTTGCCGTGAGCATGGTGGGTGCAGGACAATATACAGCGCCACGCTTGATCATGGCAATGGTAAATGTCCACCATTCAGGGACACGGGGGAGCATGATAAGAACCCGGTCGCCCTTGTTGATCCCGTACTTGATGAACATATTCACGATCTGGTTGGAGAGTCGCATCAGATCCCAGAAGGTGAATTTTTTCTCGGCACCATCCTGGTTCACCCAGATCATGGCGAGTTTGTTCCGGTCTTTCTTTGCCCATGCATCAATGACATCGAAGCCGAAATTAAAAAACTCAGGAACATCGATATGGAATTTTTTGATGGCCTGATTATAATCGCCGATATTGTGGTACTCCGGATCGAACACCGGACCGCTTGCGGGGACGAGCTCCGCCACTTTGGTATCCGAGGCAGGACCAAGCCGGACCCGGCATGCCTCGCTGATCCATTCCGATCGCGACAGTTTCTTTGCACTGGCAGAGGTATCAATGGTTTCAGCCAGGGAATCATCCATGGTGATAGAATAACGCACCATACAGATCCATTTAGTGGTGCACTTTTTACATGTTTCTATTGATAATGCACCAAAATTTCCCCTCAGCCACCCGGGTATGATTCACATATAGACCCATGCATGGTGCACGGGATAAAAAAATGGGCAGATAGCAGATGTAAAGGAATTAATCCCTGTCAATGTACTTTTTCATCTCGGCTGCCCGTAATTCATTGCGCTTGATCTTTCCGGAGATTGTCTTTGGAAGTTCCGGCACAAACTCAATGGCCCTCGGGTACTTGTAGGGAGCCGTGGTGCGCTTGACATACGTCTTGATCTCGCGGACAAGGGCTTCCGATGGCTCGAACCCCTTATTCAGTACGACAAACGCTTTGACGATCATGCCACGGATCCGGTCCGGTGAACCGACTACGGCGGCCTCCTGAACCGCAGGATGTTCGAGAAGGGCGCTTTCCACTTCGAACGGGCCGATCCGGTATCCGGAACTCTTGATCACATCGTCATCACGCCCGACAAACCAGAAGTACCCGTCGTCATCGTAATAGACTTTATCACCGGTATAATACCAGTTGTTCACAAAGGACTTCTTGTTCTCTTCAGGATTGTCGAGGTATTCTACGATCAGGCCGGGGGGTTTGGGTTTGCAGTTGATCGCAAGCCTCCCCTCTTCATGGGGGCCGAGGCGTTTCCCGTGGTCATCATGAACTTCTACCTTCCACCCCGGGGATGGCTTCCCCATCGAGCCCGGCCGCAATTCGAGCATCGGGAACGAGGCTACGCAGCAGGCAGTCTCGGTCTGGCCGTACCCTTCACAGATTGTAAGACCGGTGCCTTCCTTCCAGACCCGGATCACTTCCGGGTTGAGCGGTTCACCGGCACTGGTACAGTGCCGCAGTGAAGCAAGATCGAACTTTTCCAGATCGGCCAGGATCAGCATACGGTAGATGGTCGGGGGACAACAGAACGTCGTGATCTGGTACTTTTCCAGGAGAGGCAGTACCTCGGTGGCCTGGAACTTTCCGGCAAAGTGGTATACGAAGATACAGGCGCCCTCGATCCACTGGCCGAAGATCTTGCCCCATGCACACTTTGCCCATCCTGTATCGGAGACCGTGAAGTGGAGATCGTTATGTTTGATATCCTGCCAGAGTCGTGCCGTGACGATATGCCCCAGCGGGTAACCGTGATTGTGCAGCACCATCTTCGGTTCCCCGGTGGTGCCGGAAGTAAAGTAGATCAGCATAGGGTCGGTGCTCTTGGTCTTCCGGCTGTCCGGAATGCTGACTGAACGGTGGGAGACCGGTGCCGGGTACAAGAGTTCGTACGGGAAACTCGCCCACCCGGCAAGTTCGCCATCTGCCAGGAACCGGGCCGCGAGGGTCGGGCACTCGTTGCAGATCTCCTCTACCTTGGGAGCGTTTTCGAGATCGGTGATGATCATCCGGAACTTCCCCTTATTGACACGGTATTTTATGTCCCGCGACGTGAGCATGGTCGGGCAGGGGGCAAAGACCGCACCCAGTTTGATGAGGGCAACGGCAAAGATCCACCACTCGGGAATCCGGGGAAGCATGAGGAGAACCCTGTCACCTTTATTGATCCCGTACTTCAGGAGGATATTGGCCGCCTTGTTCGACAGGTTCGCCAAATCAAGGAAACTGTATTTCTTCTCTTCCCCGGTCTGGCTGACCCAGATCATGGCCAGTTTGTTCCGGTCTTTCTTTGCCCACGCGTCGATCACATCGAAGCCGAAGTTGTAGTATTCCGGGACTTCGATGGCGAATTGTTCGCACATTTTCGTATAACCGTCTGTCCCGTGCCCCATTTTCTTCATAAAATCCAGAAGTATTATACTCTGTGGTTCTTTTTCAATCTGTCCCTGCAGACTGACACATATCCTTTCCGTGAAAGCAGGTGCCAGAACAGATAGAAGTACCCCCGTGTCCCGATAATTCCGACGGCCAACGGCCATCATGTCGGGAGAACATAAAGATTCTCCATTAGTATTATGATTGAGGGGACTGCATAGTATAGTGGATGGCTGATAAGAAGTACGCATCATTGAAAATTGAGAATATCGTGGCTTCCGGCGTGATCGCCGATTCCATTGATCTTGCGGAAGTGTCAAGCAAGATCAAGAGCTGCGAACTCAATACAAAACGGTTCCCGGGAGCGGTTTACCGTATCGAAGATCCCAAGATCGCGTCCCTGATTTTTTCATCGGGCAAGGTTGTGCTGACCGGGATCCGTGACAAGAAGGCCCTGACGGATGGTCTCGGCATCATCATCCGATCCCTCCGTGAGGCAGGAGTCGACACATTCAAGGAGCCGAAAGTTGCGATCACCAATATCGTCTGTTCGTACGATATCGGCAAGTACATCAACCTCAACAAGGTCGTCATCACCCTCAACCTTGAGAACATTGAGTACGAGCCCGAGCAATTCCCGGGCCTCGTCTACCGTATCAAGGATCCCAAGATCGTGGCACTCCTCTTCTCTTCCGGTAAGATCATCCTCACGGGAGGAAAGAACCTGGAAGATATCAAGAAAGGTCTGGATTTCCTCGAGCAGAAACTCGAGAGCATAATGTAATTGGTGGATCCCTTTTTTACCATACGGGCTGTTTCACGTCCAATAGCGGTGCGTCTGCACAAAGGTCCGTTCGGCTTTGAGGATTTCCCGGTAAAACGCATCCCCTTCGGTGAGAGTTCCAAGGATCCTTGAAGCCGTATCGGGTCCGACACCCCGGCCGGCCAACGCGATCACCGCCTTCTTCCCGCTCGATAACACGATGTTGGCGTTGCGTATCAGCCGCTGCTCAACCGTACGCTCTTCTGAGGTCAGCCGGGGCTTCTTCACCAGCGCGTACTGTTCCTCTTCGTAGGGCTTGAGGGCTGCGATCAGCCGGGCCCCGCATTTCGGGCATTGCGGGTGCTCGTCCACCCGGGAGACGACCGTGCGTGACTTCCAGTTCCGGCAGTTCATACAGGCAAGGATCACGTCGTCCTGGAGGAGGCGTTTCTTTAAGGTCGAGAGGACCACGCCATCAGCGCTGGGTGGCGGAATCTGGTCACGGGATGAAAGGAGGCCCCCGGCCCCGATCAGGGAATGCGGGCCCAGGGCCACTCCGATCCTGCCATCCCTGACAAGCCGTACGATGGCAGCTGCAGTCATAATATCCATATACTCCGAAAGAAGTTCACGGTAGGCCTCCTGCTGGACTACCGTGTTATCGAAAAAGTCCAGCAAGCGATGGATACTGATCTTCTCGTAGTCTGCATCCGTGTCGATCGCCCCGAACTTCTTGGCTACCTGTACGAGTTTCCACTTGAAAAGTGCAGTTCGTTTCAAGGCAAGCCGCAGGATTCCAGGCATATGATCCGGATCAAGGGAGATGAGGATATCGCGGACATCGGCAGCCCGGATAGACGAAGGAAGGCGGAGGAGCATGCGGTACGCATCCAGCTCGAGCCCGACGGTGGTGCCATACCGGGCGGAGATGAGGATCGAGAGCACACGCCCGAGCGCTTCGTTCGCCTTATGGCCGGCACAGACATTGCAGACAACCCCGTCCTCGGTGTTCTCGAGAGTAATCAGGGCATCGGTCGGAACAAGGGCCCGGTTCCGGTCCATCTCGCGGAGGAATCCTTCGGCATACCGTAGTCCCTCTTCGTCAGGTGTATAGGCATCCACATTCCGGCTCCTGCGTATCCTCCCCACTTCGTCAGCAACAGAATACGGAACGGGGATCTGCTCGCCCTCCCACGAAGGCAGTTCGCCAACAGCTTTTTTTGCCGGCTCCACCGTCAGCCGGCCTTCCGCGATCTCAAGGACCCTCCAGAGCTGCCCTTTGGTGATAAAGACAACTCCGGCGTGGACCCATCCTACTACGAAAGACTCGTCGAGTGTTCCCACGGTGCGCCGCGAGACGATGTCGAAGATCGGGACCTTCCGCTCGTCATGGATCATCGAGAGGTTTCCGGTCAGGTACCGGCGGGCTCTGGCGGTGGTGACGATCCGGGTGCCATCGATTCTGATGAGGCGGTGCTCCTCCATCTGGCAGCAGACGTCATCGAGCAGGGCACCACAATCGGCATAAAGGGATGTCCGCTCGCAGATCTCCCGGATCTTGCCCCGTTCGATCTCCCCGTATTCCACGGCGATGGCAGCAACCTGGTTCGCGAGGACATCCGCTGCATTCCGGTGCGGCATCACCGGCTCGATCTCGTTTGCCCGCGCCTTCCTGGCTATGACCAGAGACTCCAGCAGGTCGTCGAAACCAGTTGCCAGGATCGTTCCCCGAGAGACGGTATTCAGCTGGTGGCCTGCCCGGCCTACGCGCTGGACCAGCCGTGCAACCTCGCGGGGAGAGCCGAACTGGACGACATGGTCGACACGGCCGATATCGATCCCCAGTTCCATGGATGAAGTACAGATAAGGGTCCGTATCTCTCCGCGCTTGAACCGGTCCTCGGCATCGATCCGGACATCCCGGGATAACGACCCATGGTGGACCTCGATATTTCCCTGGGAATACAGGGCATGCCCGAGCGCTTCGGCGGTCACGCGGGTGTTGACAAAGACGAGGGTCGATCCCTCACGTTTCAGAAGTCCTGATAGGACGCGGGTCTGGTGTTTGAAGTCATCTCCAACATAGTGAACGGACAAATCCAGCTGCTTCGAGACCGGAACCTGGATAAGAGAACACGGCCGCGAACCGCAAAGGTATTTCCCGATCTCTTCGGGGTTGCCTACCGTTGCGGAAAGCCCAATCCTCTGAAATTCCCCTGCATGGAGATACAGTCGTTCCAGGCCCACGACCAGCTGGGCACCGCGCTTGCTCCCCGCCAGTTCATGGATCTCGTCGATGATGACGTACCGTACATGAGCAAGGTGGCTCCTGAGCCGTTTTCCCATAAAAAGTGCCTGGAAGGTTTCAGGCGTTGTGATTAAAAGGTCCGGGGGTGAGAGCGCCTGCTTCCGGCGTTCAGCAACGGGAGTGTCGCCATGCCGGACCCCAACCGTGAGCCCGAGTTCGGCACACCACCATTGCATCCGGGAGAGGATGTCGCGGTTCAGGGATCGCAGGGGTGTGATGTACAGGGCCTTGAACCCGCCCCCGGCTGGCAGCGAGAGGAGATTATGAAAGACCGGGAACATGGCGCTTTCTGTCTTTCCGGTGCCGGTCGGAGCGATGAGGACAATGTTGCTGCCCTCCAAGACGAGGGGGATGGCCTGCTCCTGTGCTTCGGAGAGCGGGGTAAAACCCCGTTTTTCGATGCAGGCCCGGACCCGCGGATCCAGCCGATCAGCCGTCTTCATTACGGTCCACCGTACTGATAGGGCCGATGAGTGTCCCGTCGGCAAGGATGATCTCTGCTCCCTCGCCATCCATCCCCCGCGAGAGCGGGGAGAAGGGATCCTTCACGATACGGAGGAGGTCGTAACCTGCCAGTTCATTGAACGCCGGCATGAAGAGGAGGCGGGTCGGATCCGGCACCGGGCCATAAGCATCCGCCACGGCCGGGTTGAGCGTTGCCCGCAGGTATGCCGGCTCCCGCAGGGCACATCCCACCTCATCGTGCAGGGACAGGAGCGGGTGATGGTGGCCGAGGATGATCAGGTTGCCGAACAGCGCTGGAGACGGGTTTGTGTGCCCGTGGAGGTACGCCACCCCGTCCACAACGGCCCCATCGCGGGGCTGCAGTTCGCCATCCTGTACGAACCGTTCAAGGCCGATATCGTGGTTGCCCGGGAAGATGATGAGAGGGATACGGTCACGGAGAGCCCCGAGGATCCGGGGCAGTTCGGCATATTCCTGCCGGGTCAGCGAAGGGATGCTGTGCTTGATATCGCCAAGGAGAAGCAGGGTATCCGGGTCGGCACGGTCGATTGTCCGGAGCAGCCGCTCGAGACGGTCACTGCTCCGGCTGCGGAAGTGCATGCCGTGCGACGCGAGATCGGCCTCAATGCCGAAGTGCGTATCGGCAACAACAAGAATACGATTCTCCCCCTCAACCACGAGAGCCGGCCCCTCACGGATGAACGAGAGATTCATAATAGCCGGAGATAGCCTTTCTGGGGCTGGTAGCATTCGTCGTCCAGAACTAGGGACTCCAGTGCAGCAAGGACCACTTCTTTCGGGATTCCCTGCTGGCCGAGCGTTACGACCACTTCTTCTACTGCGATCCCCCTCGGGCCGGCTGCCAGCGCGATCAGATCACGGGCCTGTATACAGACCTGCTGCAGGTTATCCGCCGGGGCAGAGGGCCCCGGCCGAATCGATCCCACCGCGGTCTCTGCCATGGCGGCCAGTTCGCAAAGGGCCGGGGCAGTGGTGGCATAATGGTCTATCGCCACGTTCAGGCGTTCGTCATGTGCGTTTCTCTCCAGCTCCAAAGCGAGCGTTTCGAGCCGTCGGAGGGTATATTCAGCCGCGATGAGGAGAAGCCGGTCGCGCTCGGCACGGTCGGATACCCGGACGTCCTCGGGCCTGACTGACAGAGAGACAGTACCGTTCTTGCGGTAGAGCCGGGCCGTACCCGTGACTACGACAAAGGAGGGAATGGGAATCTCCTCCAAGGCCTTCACGAGCCCCCCGTTCCTGCCAACGAGGACGAGATCGAACACCCCGGTGGGATCCGCTACGCGACAGCGGCAGAGATCCCCCTCGCGCGAAACCTCGGTAAGGGCGCCGGCCAGGTACATCCGCCGGCACCATGCGCCACCGGGTGTCACTATCCATCCCGGCGCCTCCCGGTCCTGATCCGGGACACACAGGGTAGACCGGGTAAATTCCCCGGCCAGCACCCGCACTGTTCCCTCCATAGTACGGTTATACCGTTGTGGGGCCGAGGTATTCAAGATTTAGCCAGTGACAACCGTCCCCTGACGTGCCATCCTGAAATCGCAGCGTGAAGAGCCTGAGAAAAGAAAGGATATTCCCTGCACCAGCAGATGTCCTTGGTCCGTGTCAGATACAGCGGCGCCGGCAGAGCAGGGCCGCCATGAGCCCGGTAATTCCAATGATAGTTGGAAGTGGTGCTTTGGGAGTTGTTGCCGGGGATTGAAGGGACGGCCGGGGCTCCGTGACACTCGGGACAGGTATCGTTGCTGTAGCCGTTTCTGAGATCGTTACCGTGTAGGTGGTCATGTCCGGCACCGGAAGCGAGGAATCCAGATTATGAGCAGTTTCATATGCCTCCCGCGCTTCGGAGATCCTCCCCAGGTGCCTGAGGGCATCCCCTTTGTTATACCATGCGATGGATTTGGTTGTTGGTATATTCCCCGTATACGCGATCGCAACATCTGCTGCAGCAATCGCTTCTTCGTACCGGCCGAGCATCACCAAAATGCCAGCCCGGTTTGCTTGAAGACGAGGGATGGTGGATGCTGTGGGTGTCACATTAAGTGCCAATGCCTGATCGGCTGCTTCAAGGGCATCGCGATAATTCCCGGCATTTGCCAAATCGACACTTTTGGAATAGAGGATCTCGGCTGTATTCAGCTGTCCGGAATCATCCTCTGCAAAGACCGGTACAGCAAGACAGAATATTAAGACAAATATCAGGATATACGACCGAACCTGCATCATGAATCTCCATTCAATATTGGAGTTCTCCCATTATAATAACGTACAGAGAACAAAAAAGGAAGATTAGTGTTTCCGAAGAGCGAGAAGGAACACGGCGAACCCGAGGCTAGCGAAAACAACGGGCAGGGAGACGGGAGAATACGTGGTCTTCTTTTCCTGAGTTGCCGTTGTGGCAGGTGTTGATTTAATTATCGCCATGGTTGTTGGCGGGGCCGTACTTATAAGAGGCGTTATGTCGGTTACTTCAGGCTGGACCCGGGTTGTAACCTCCGTTGCCGGCAGTGCTTCCTCTGGCAGGATCTGAACACTGGCAGAGTCTGTAGCAATGCCGGTCAGGTCGGTAACTCCGGAAGCGTGGTATAACTCCTGCATGTGATTCAGGTTCTGGGAAACCGTGAAGGTATAGACACCGGAAGAGTACATGAGACCTCCGGTGGCATCGCGGGATAATCGGTTCCATGAAGACCCCAAATTATTTCCGAAGTATGTTGGCGTTGTGATAAACGGATTACCATCAAAGAGGATGATTTGAGTGCCGGATCCCCCAACGCTTCCGGTGTAAATATTGGTTATCCGCTTCCCAGCGGGGCCGGTCAGCTGTACCGTATAAAAACTGTCCGAGGGATTCAGATCGGTCCGGTTGGTGTAACTGAGTGCCTGATTCAGGTTCGTATCGATCCGGTACGTGATGTTAGTTGCAAACGGAATCGATTGACCGGTTACGTCCGTGTCGTGATCAAGATCCCACACCTTGAGCGAGAGCGTTGGTTCAAGGACATTCAGGACGAGGGTACGGGGTTCTTTGTCCTCACAATACCACTTGCCGGTGTATCCTGCAAAAATATCGGGGCTGACATTGAAATGAGCGATCTTGCCATTAGCCTCGTTCAGTTGTTTGAGGGTCAGGCTCTTATGTGCGTTGCCGCTGACATTTCCATCAGGCCACCAGCCGATTACATGGCAGTCTTTTACAGCAGAAGTGATATCGAGATCGCTTTCTCCGATAAAGATCGGTGCCCCGGGCGGGATCTTATTGGTATTTGCAGATACCGGTGATACTGCGAGAAGGAATGCAAAGATCACCGCATAAAAAAGGTTCCCGTTCATAAAAGTACTTTTAAAAATCCTTATGATAAACATTATGTCATTCTTCACGATGGGGAGGATGCACCGGTTCATGTTCTTTGGAATACAGACACAAATAACTGGAAGCCGTACATATCCTAGAGGAACGGGTTACGGGAAGTGCACCCATGGATGAAGCCCATACGATCTGGATCGAGAAATACCGCCCACAGAAGCTTTCCGATATTGTCGGGCAGGAGGAGATTGTCGAGCGGTTGTCATCCTATGTCCGGAGCGGGAACCTGCCCCATCTCCTCTTCACCGGGAGTGCCGGTGTGGGGAAGACCACGGCAGCTGTTGCCCTTGCGCGGGAGTTCTTCGGGGACACCTGGCAGATGAACTTCCGCGAACTGAACGCCTCGGACGAGCGGGGAATCGAGGTAGTTCGCAACCAGATCAAGCAGTTCGCCCGGACCACCCCACTCGGCGAGGCTACATTCAAGATCCTCTTCCTTGACGAAGCTGATGCACTGACCACGGACGCACAAGCCGCCCTCCGCCGCACCATGGAGAGCTATGCACAGACCTGCCGGTTCATCCTCTCCTGTAACTACTCCTCCAAGATCATCGACCCGATCCAGAGCAGGTGCGCGATCTACCGGTTCAAACCGCTCGATCCCAGGGCAATTCGTGAAGAGATCCGCAGGATCGCCGGACGTGAAGGACTCACCATTTCCGAAGGTGCCGTGGAAGCATTCATCTATATCGCGCAGGGGGACATGCGCAAGGCAATCAATGCCGTGCAGGGTGCAGCCATCATCAGCCCATCGATCGATGCGAACCGGGTCTACTCGATCACCTCGACCGCCAGGCCGGACGAGATCGATGAACTCCTTGACTTATCCATCAATGCGTGTGATTTTGACGGTGCAGAATCGCTTCTCGCCCAGCTCCTGCACGAGCGGGGAATTGCACCGAACGAACTGATTAACCAGATGTACCGTGCGCTCCTGAAAAAAGACATGGACCGGGCATTGAAAGTGCAACTGATCGATCATCTCGGAGAAACGGATTTCCGCCTGTCTGAAGGTGCGGACAGCGACATCCAGATGGAGGCGCTGATCGCACGGTTCGTGCTCACTTCTCCCGCCAGGCCGACAGGGAGCTGAAGATGGAGAAGCAACCTGACCTCCATGAAGGCGACCGGACCGGGGACTGGACCCGGTTGCTGAAGAGTAAATATAAAAAGGAACTCGGGGAGTTATCGCGCGAATATCCCCACAAGAGATCCCTTTATATCGATTACCGCGATGTCGAACGATTCGGCAAGGCAGGAATTGCCCTTGCTGACGAGCTGCTCGAAAACCCCGGAAAGGTACTGGAGGATGTCTGGGACGCGATCCGGGAAGGCCAGCTGATCCGGACCAAGGACGGGAAGGAGCCAAAGGGCATCAATATCCGGTTCACCTGCCTGCCCAAGAAAACTGCGATCCGGGCGATCCGGTCCGATGACATCAACCGGTTCGTCTCGGTCGAGGGCATCCTCCGGAAGACCACGGAGGTCCGCCCCAGGATCGTCGACGCCGTCTTCCGGTGCCCGGCCGGACATTTCACGGTAAAGCAGCAGAAGTACGGGAAGTTCATCGAACCCGAAGGGTGCGCCACGGACGGGTGTACCTTCAAGAAACTCGAGCTGGTCCCCAAGCGGTCGAAATTCGTGGACTCACAGAAACTCCGGATCCAGGAATCGCCCGAGGGCCTCAGAGGGGGTGAGCAACCCCAGACCCTCGATATCGATGTAACCGATGACCTCTCCGGAACCGTGGCACCCGGTGACCGGGTGATCATCAACGGGATCCTCCGCTCCATGCAGCGTATCGTCAAGGGCGAGAAGAGTACTGTCTTCGATATTTTCCTCGAATGCAACTCCATCGAGATCGCGGAGAAGGAGTTCGAGGAGGTCGAGATCGACGAGAAGGCAGAGGACGAGATCCGGCGCCTGAGCACCGACCCCATGATCTACCGGATGATCACCCACTCCATCGCTCCCACCATTTATGGTGGCGAGGATGTGAAGCAGGCCATTGCTCTCCAGTTATTCGGGGGAATTGCCAAGGAGATGCCGGACGGCAGCCACCTCCGCGGTGACATCCACGTCCTCCTCATCGGGGATCCCGGTATCGCGAAAAGCCAGCTGTTGCGGTACGTGGTGAAACTCTCGCCCCGCGCCATCTACACCAGCGGCCAGTCCTCCACGGCAGCAGGACTGACGGCAACCGCGGTCAAGGACGAATTCGGCGAAGGCCGGTGGACACTGGAGGCCGGTGCGCTGGTCCTCGCGGACATGGGGGTTGCTGCGGTCGACGAGATGGACAAGATGGAGAAAGGGGACCGGTCGGCCCTCCACGAAGCAATGGAGCAGCAGTCCATCAGCGTTGCAAAGGCCGGTATCACCGCGACCCTGAAGTCGCGGTGTGCCCTGCTGGGTGCGGCCAACCCAAAATACGGGAGGTTCGACATGTTCGGGGATATCTCCGAGCAGATCAACATGCCCCCGTCCCTGCTCTCGCGATTTGACCTGATCTTCATCATGACCGACCAGCCGGACCAGAAGCGGGACCTGGCGATTGCCGAACACATCTTAAAAGCTCACAGTACCGGTGAACTGATCGCCCAGCACAAGAAGACGCCTATCGAGGGTGTCACGGACGAATACATCCAGCAGCAGCTGGCGCCGGTGATGCCGGATATCGAGCCGGGCCTCTTCCGGAAGTACGTGGCCTATTCCAAACGTTCCTGCTTCCCGATTATCTCCGCTGAAGCACGCGAGGCCCTCGTGGCATACTACCTGAAACTGAGAGGTATCGCCGAACCAAACAAACCCGTGCCGGTCACCGCCCGGCAGCTTGAGGCGCTTGTGCGGCTTGCCGAAGCCAGTGCACGCATCCGGCTCTCGAATACCATCGATACCAGCGACGCCGAGCGCGTTATCCATATCGTCGATGCATGCCTGCGCCAGATCGCCTACGATGCCAAGACCGGCACGTTCGACATCGACAAAGTCGTGACCGGTATCTCCAAGGAGAAACGGGATATCGTCCGGGTGATCAAGGATACGATCCGCGACATTGGCGGTGACGGGCGTCGGGCCGGCATCGAGCAGGTGATCGATGCCGTGAGCTCGAAAGGTTTTCCCCGCGAGAAAGTGCGGGAGGGCATCGAGATGCTTCTCCGCCACGGTGAGGCAATGGAACCCAAATCCGGCATCATCCAGTTGATCTGAGGCAACCGATCATGACAAGCGACAGGGAACAGGCAATCTTTGAGGCAGCGATCAAGCTCGGGGCGCTCTACCACCAGTGGGTGGGAACCCCGATCTCGCGTGCTTCGGCAGCAAGTGTCGAGACCGCGATCGAGCGGGCCGTGATCCTCCAGCCCTGTGTCGAGGAGATTACGGTACGGCTCGACCGTGACCGGATGACCGAGAACCGGTTCGGGTACAGCGAACTCTCCGGCCTGATGTTCGATGTGGAGATCATCACCCGCGTGGGATTTTCGTACTGCCGGGCACGGCTCGCACCGGAAGGCGGATACCCCTTGATGAAGATCGTGGAGTGCCATGAGATCCCCGCCGTATCCCGTGACTGACGACCATATCCACATCGACCCGGTCAATGGCCGGGGGCTCGATGCAGTCCGGGACTTCCACCGGGCCGGCGGAACACACCTCTTCCTTGTCTCGAAGCCATCCTGGTCCCTCTCGGTCCATCCCGTTTCCGGCAGGGATTACGCAACGGTCTTCGACGAGACTATCCGGATTGCCGCACTGATCCGCGAGACCGGCGTTACTGCGTATGCAATTCTCGGGGTGCATCCTGCTGAGATCTCCCGGCTCACGGAACGGATGACCTTAAGCGAAGCCGTGGAGACCATGAAAGGGGGGATTGACTGTGCGGCCCGGTACGTTACGGAGGGCGCTGCCGTGGCCCTGAAGAGCGGCCGGCCGCACTATGACGTGAGTCCCGATGTGCTGGCCGCATCGAACGAAGTCCTCCTCCACGCCCTCTCCTGCGCCGCGGACTGCGGGTGCGCCCTCCAGATCCATGCCGAGACCGGGCCCTGCAGCGATATCGCCGATATGGCCCGCAGGGCAGGGGTACCGGTGGAGCGGGTGGTCAAACACTACGGGGAACCGGGCACTCCCCTCCACCCGTCCCTGATCGCCAGACATGAGGCGATCCCGGAACTCGTCCGTACCCGCGCCGTATTCACGATGGAGAGCGACTACATGGACGAGAATGCCCGGCCGGGTGCCGTCATCGGCCCGAAGTCCGTTCCCCGCTACACCAACCACCTCGTGTCCGCCGGCCTCATGACACCGGAAGACTGCTACCGCATCCACGCGGAGACCATCGGGAAGGTATACGGCGTGACGGTCACGCTGCCGTGACGGCGCCCCGGTAAGAACTCATCTTTTTTATTCCCGCCCGCCAATGCATAATCAATGTTTCTCAAGGTTCACCGGTCCCCGGAGATGGGGGACGTGGTGGCGGTCTGCGACCGCGAACTGATCAACACGACCATCAGCAACGGCACGGTAACGGTCACCGTTACGGAGGCATTCTACGGGAACGTGCCGGTAACGGAAGACGAGGTACGGGAAGCCCTGAAGACGGCAGGGAACATCAACCTGATGGGCGAGCGGGTCGTGAGCCTCGCTATCAGGATGGGACTCCTCACCCGGTCGGGCTGTATCATGATCGATACAGTGCCGCACGCACAGATCTACCAGTTATGAGCATCCGGGATAAATTCTGCCCGAAATGCGGCAAACCTTCAGATACCGGCGGGTTATGCCCGGACTGCAGGATCGGGGATACTCCCTGGTTCACCTGTGACCACCGGGTCTCGTGTGTCCAGTGTCCCAGCTGCGATGCAATAAAACAGGTCAACACCTGGTCCGACAATACCCGGACCCGCGAAGAACTGGGGCCGGCGCTGGCCCGGGGCGCGGTCCACTTCCATCCCGATGTAAAATTTCCGGAAGTGACGGGAACGATCGAGGACCTGACCGTGAACCGGTCCCGGGCATCCCTCGTGGTGAAGGGAGTATTGTACGGGAAACCGGTCGAGGCCACCTGCTCCACCGAGATTGCCTGGCAGAAGGAGCAGTGCGACCGGTGCAACCGGATCAGCGGGAGTTACTACGAAGGGGTTGTGCAGGTCCGGGCAGAGGGGCGCACGCCGAGCATGTTCGAATCGCAGATGTCAGCATCGATCGCCCAGCAGGTCGAGGATACGCTCCAGTCCGGCGGGGAACGCCTCTCCTTCATCTCCGACATGAACGAGACCAAGGACGGAATCGACATCATCATCGGTTCCCAGCATATCGGCATGCTCATCGCGCAGGCTATCGTTGCCCAGCTGGGCGGGCGGTACACCACGCACCCGAAACTCGTGGGGGAAAAGAACGGGCGCCAGCTCTATCGGATCACCTACTCCGTACGGCTTCCCCGGTTCCAGAAACACGATGTCGTGGCTGCGGGACCGCGGTATTACGAGGTGGAGCGCGTTGAGGCCCGCCATGTGCGAACCACCGATCTCCGCGACGGGATATCGAAATCCCTGCGGGACGAGGAGATTACCCGGATCGTGGGTAACTCGCGGAACGCGGAGTCCGCGCTGGTGGTCTTCTCGGAGGCCAGCGGCATCGGCATCCTCGATCCGGTCTCGAACCGTACCGTGGAACTGCCGGTCCCGCCCCGTATGCAGGTGCGGGCAGGGGATCATGTCGGTTTCCTGAGGGATGGCAACCACCTCGTTATCGTCAGGTAGTCCATGCAGGTCAGGAAGATCGCAGCAAAGGACCTCCGCACCCTGGACAACGCGGACTGGGTCGACCCGGAGCGGAGCCCCTATGTCGAGGGGGACCTGGCGTGGGTCCCGGTACGGCCGGGTGCGCCGTACGATGAAGAGATCCCCGATCGTGCACCCTACCGGGGAATCGGGTATTACATGATGGGGAACGTGGCGGTTGTCCATGGTGACAGACCCGCGGATGCCGCACTGCAGGAACTGATCCGGTTCCGTCACCCGCAGGGAGTGGTCTGGATCGAGGCCCTGGAGGATATCACCCGAACCCCCCGGGCAGCACTGATCTGGGGGACGGCCGGAGAGGTCTGCCACCGGGAGAGCGGAATTACGTATTACCTGGATCCGGAGAAGGTCATGTTCTCTCCCGGAAACCGGAACGAGAAGACGAGGATCGCGGATCTGGTCCGCCGGGGCCCGGGAGGCGAACGGGTGGCCGACATGTTCGCCGGCATCGGGTATTTCACCCTGCCGGTGGCCAGGGCCGGGGCACAGGTCCATGCCATGGAGATCAATCCCGTGGCATGCGGGTACCTGGAACGGAATATCCGGGCCAACGGGCTTGAGGACCGGGTGACCGCCACGCAGGGAGACTGCCGGGGCTCCCTGCAGGGCACTTACGACCGGATCCTGATGGGGCACTTCGATGCCATCGCGATGCTGCCGGCCGCTCTCACCCACGTGCGGCCCGGAAGCATCCTCCACGTACATACCATCGGTGCTGCAACGGGGGTTATACGCGAAGCCGTGGAAGGCGCAGGTTTTTCTGCCACCATCCAGGTACATAAAGTGAAGAAGTACCGCCCGCATAGGTGGCATATGGTGCAGGACGTGGTGATCGAATGACCGGGACAGGGACCCTTGCCGGAAAGCAGATCGTTGTGGCCGTCACGGGCAGCATCGCTGCCGTGGAAGACGTGAAGCTGATCCACGCACTCCGGCGAAAAGGGGCTGAAGTGCAGGTAGTGATGTCGGAAGCGGCAACAGGGATCGTCTCTCCCGCGGCCATGGCCTATGCCAGCGGCCGCACGGTCATTTCCGCGATCTCCGGCCTTGTCGAACACGTCACCTATTGCGGGGACGGGGGGACCTCCCGGCTCCTCATTGTCGCTCCCTGCACGGCCAACACGCTCAGCAAGATCGCCTGCGGGATCGACGATACCCCGGTCACAACCTTTGCCACCACCGCTATCGGGAGCGGCATGCCGGTCCTGATTGTTCCCGCCATGCACCACAGCATGTTCCGCCATCCCGCCCTTACCGATAACATCAGACGACTCCGCGCCTGGGGGATCACGATCCTCGCCCCGCGCATTGAGGAGGGCAAGGCCAAGATCGCCGATATCGACGAGATCGTCCTTGCCGCAGAGCGCGCCCTGCTGGGCCGGCCGCTTGCCGGAAAACGGGTGCTGGTGACGAGCGGCCCCTGCCGGGAACCCGTGGACGACGTACGGATCCTCACCACCCGGTCCAGCGGGCAGATGGGTCGGGCGCTGGCCCTCTGGGCCTACCGGCTCGGGGCGGAGGTGACCGTTGTTCACAACGACACCTTCCCGTGCGTGGACAATATCCATGTCGAGTCGGCCCGCGAGATGCGGTCAGCGGTGCTGCGCCACCTCAGGAGCCGCCATGGCACCGACATCTACATCAGCGCCGCCGCGATCTCCGATTTTGCCCCCCGCAGGACCGAGGGGAAGATCCCCAGCGGAAGTCCGGCACAGGTCGACCTCGTGCCGCTCCCCAAACTGCTGGATGACGTGATAGCGAAATACTCCCCATTCACCATCGCATTCAAAATCGGCAGAAAACCGGAAGCGCAGGCAAAGGCCCTCCTCGACATGGGCGCCTCCTTCGTGCTCCTGAACCACCCAGAGACCATGGGCAGCACGATCGGGGACTACGAACTGCTGGGCAGGGATTCAACCCTGAAGATCAGCGGTACCAAGGAGGAGATCGCTGAACGCATATGGAGCGAGATCCTCAGGGCATACAGCCCATAACCGGGCAACCGGCATATCCCCCCGGGACACCGTCAGGCATCGGTGTCACAATTCCTTAATGACCGGAACAGCTATACTAGTACGACACAACCGGCACCTGCCTGCCGGGAGATTTACCATGAAACCTGCTTGTGCCACCGCCTTCTGCCCGGGCCATATCTCCGGTTACTTTATGCGCATGCAGGGGACAACGAATGCCGAAACGGGCAGCGCCGGGGCCGGCATCGTCATCTCGGAAGGCGTGAAGGTTACGGTCCGGAGGGCTGACCGGACCTCCGTCTGCATCACCCGCGTGACCGGCGCCGGAACGGTCGAGACCATCGCAACGGAGTCCCCTCTGTTAACCTCCGTTCTGAGCCATCTCGGGGTGACCGCGAACGTAACAACGGAATGCACGCTTCCGGTCGGCGCCGGGTTCGGCCTCTCGGCCGCCGCGCTCCTGGCCATGCTGACGGCCCTGAACCGGGTCAGCGATCTCCGGCTGACCGTTCACGACATTGCACAGATAGCCCACAACGCAGAAGTGGAGCACCGGACCGGCCTTGGTGATGTCGCGGCCTGCCAGGGAGGCGGGTGGGTGGTGCGGCACGGGCCGGGTATCGACGCCACGATCGAACGGCGTTTCGTACCGGATGTCTCCCTCTATGCCGTCAGTTTCGGCCCTATCCATACCCCCACCGTCCTGGGGTCGCAGGAACAGATGGACCGGGTTCGCGCGGCATTTCCGCATCAGGTCCCGGCAACATTGCCTGAAATGTTTTGGATCTCGCAGCAATTTGCACAGGAGAGCGGCCTTGTCACACCGGAAGTCGAAGCCGTGCTCGACCGCTGCAGGCAGCAGGGGATACCGGCCAGCATGACCATGCTCGGGAACGGGGTGTTCGCCTGCGGGGACAAGACCCTCCCGGTCCTGGCGGAATTCGGTACCGTGTACAGGTGCGCCATCGCACGCGAGGGGGCGCGCATCCTGGAGGAAGAGCCATGATCCCCCCCGATCATCCGCGCTACCGGTCTCTCGTCACCCGCGAGCGCCTGGCGAAGTGCGCCCGCAACGGGGTCGTGGCCATGGAAGGCCTGACCGCCCACGGAAGGGGGGAGGCCTTCGATTACCTGCTGGGAGAGCGGACCACAGATAGTGCCAGGCTTGCTGAACGAACCGCCGCGGCGATGCTCCTTGTTGCGGAACACCCGGTGATCTCGGTCAACGGGAACACCGCTGCCCTTGCCGCACAGGAGATCGCCCTTCTCCAGAAGGAGTGCGGGGCCTTGGTCGAGGTCAACCTCTTCCACCGTACCGAACGGCGCGTAGAACAGATCGAACAGATCCTCAGGAATGCCGGGGCAACCGTCTTCTCCGGCGAGGCTGAACGCCTTCTCCCGCTCTCCCACGATCGGGCATGGTGCCGGCGCGAAGGCATGTTCTCAGCTGACGTGGTCCTCGTCCCTCTCGAGGACGGTGACCGGTGCGAGGCGCTCGCGGGCATGGGGAAGAAAGTGATCGCCATCGATCTCAACCCCCTCTCGCGCACAGCCCGTAAAGCCACCCTTACTATCGTCGATGAGGTCACCCGCGCGGTACCGGAGATCGCCAGGGCCTGTGCCGGCCTCACAAGGGGTGAATGCGACCGACTTGTCGCGGCATCTGATAATGATTATTTCCTGTCTGAGGCAATACGTGAGATGACAACGAGGTTGTCCCATGCTCTGGATTGAGAAGTACCGTCCCGCCACCATTTCCGACATCCTCGGGCAGGATGCCGTGCTCAGGCACCTCACATCATTTGCCGCATCAGGAACCGTCCCGCACCTGATCCTGACCGGCCCCCACGGCACCGGCAAGAGCGTTGCCATTGAGTGCTTTGCAAAGGACCTCTACAAGGAGACCTGGGAGCAGAACACCACCATCTTCCAGACCGCCGACATCTTCTCGCAGGGCAAGGCATTCCTCGAACAGGACCCGCGGTACGCCCACCTCTTCCAGAAGAACCAGTCCCTGATCGCCAACTTCAAGTACATCATCAGGTGGTATGCCTCGCTCCGCCCCCTGGATGCCGAATTCAAGCTGCTCGTATTCGAGGACGCACATGCCCTGACCCGCGAGGCACAGCAGGCGTTGCGGCGAATCATGGAACAGACCAGCGGCACCTGCCGGTTCATCTTCACCACCACGAACCCGAGCGCCATCATCCCCCCGATTACCTCCCGGTGCCTGCCCCTCTTCTTCGCACCGCTCGAACACGAGGTCATCCTCCCCCATCTCAAAAAAATCCGGGAGGCCGAGTGCCCCGGTACCACGGCATGTTCCGATGACGATCTGGATCTCTTCGTACACGCCTCCCGGGGGGACCTGCGCCGGGCGATCCTGCTCCTCCAGGCAGCGCTGGAGACCGGATCCTGCCAGGATCTCTCGGCGATCTCGCAGTCAGAGACCGCCACCATCACGTCGCTTGCGGTCTCCGCCATCAAGAGCGGCGATCTCGCAGGGGGGACACGGCGCCTCGAGTCGCTGATGATCGATTACGGCCTGTCGGGAGCGGATGTTCTCCTGGAGATCCGTACGGTCCTCAAGCGGGAGTACAACCACCCGGCGCTCTCGGCCACCCTTGCGGATGCGGAGTACCGGATGCATCACGCGAACAACGAATACCTGCAGGTCGGGGCGCTGGCCACCGGCATCCGGGAGCACTTTGTATGAGCAGTGCAGGGCACGACAAGATCCGGAGCCATTACGATTCCGTGGCCGACACGTACGACGACCATTACGACTGCCGGAGGGGCCGTGATTACCACACCCACATCAGCAGGTACGTCATCGAGACCCTCCCGCAGCACGGACACCTGCTGGACATCGGGTGCGGGACCGGGCTCTTCATCGAGAAATACCTGCAGTCCGGCGGCACGGCCGTGGGTCTGGACCTCAGCAGCCGTATGGTAGGGCGGGCCCGGGTCCGCCTCGGTGCCTGTTCGTTTGCCGTGGGAAACGGCGAAACCCTGCCGTTCAAGGATAATTCGTTCGATGGTATCTCCAGCCTCCTGGTCTTCAGTTATGTCAAAAATCCCGGCCAGATGCTCTCGGAAGCCTACCGGGTGCTCCGGCCGGGCGGGGTCATCGCGATCTGCACGCTCGGGAAGAAACTGATCACCCGGGGCATTCCGGCGCTCTACCGGATCAGCGAGACCATGAAGGTAAGGCACGTGGTCATGAAGAATTTCGGGGAGCATTACTACGACGAGGACGAGATGCAGGCCCTCTTTTCTGCAACCGGGTTTGAGAAGATCTCGGTCCGCTGGTGTTCCTTTGCCCATATCGATATGGCCGATCCCATGTACAACCTTGCCAGCCGCATCGAACCATTCGTGGAGAAACGGATCCCCCAGCTCGCATTCAATATCATCGTGAGCGCGAAAAAACCGGAATGACAATGAGTTACCGGGGACGTGAATTTCTCAATCCCTGCACCGGCGGTTCTGACTGACTGGGATCCAATGCACGGGACGTCTTGAATACCGCCCCCCGGAAAAATTATAATGTTCTACCGGCCAATTTCGCAAGCACCCGTTCCTTCTTCCGGATCGCCGCTTCCGATGCCTGCAGGACCCCGGCTTTCATCTCCTCGAAGTCCCGTGTCTCTGTGTCGGCCACCTTCTTGACGGGGGTGTACGCGGACTCGCGGAACCGGGGCGAGAAGTCCAGATCCTTCCCGCCGACCCGGAGCACGGCCTCTGCCTTCCCTGCTTCCACATGGCCGACCTGTTTCATGGTGACACCGGCCGAACCGATGACACAGCAGATCTCACCTGCGGCCGCAGCGGGGGCGACCACGAGCAGGGAATCGAGGGAGACCCCGAGGTAATCGATCTGCAGGACTTCGAGCATCTCCTTCACCTGCGGCTGGACGAGGCTTCCGATATCCGCCTCGTCGATGACGATCCGGCACTTTGCGGTTTCCGCCATCTCGAAGGCATCGCCCCGCAGGCCGCCGTTCGTCACATCGGTCATGGCATGGATCTGCGTGAAGACCGGGCTCTTCATCAGGGTCTCGCAGGCCGTTAAAAAGTTCAGGTTGATCGTCTGCTCCACCACCTCCGGGAACCCGGAATAGATCGCGGCGGTGGCGATCGTGCCTCCCCCGGCGCCCTCCGTCATCAGGAGGACATCACCCGGCTGCGTTTCCCTGCGGGCCGTGAGGTGTTCTGCCACGCCGACCGCGCCCACACAGCCGGTCAGGCGGCTGCCCAGTACCATGTCGCCCCCGATGCGCAGGGTGGACCCGGTCACGAGCGGGACGTTCATGGCCTCGCCCACGGTGGTGATGCCGGCCGTGTAGTCGAAGATCTTTGCCACGTCCCCGTCGTCCGCCACATGGATATCGGAGAAGAGCATGACAGGCCGGGCCCCCATCACGTACGCGTCCCGGAGCGTTGCCCGGGTGACGTGGAACCCGGCCAGGAACGGGTAATCGGAGAGCCGGGAGTGCATACCGTCGACCGTGCAAACGATATACTTCCCCCCGTCCGACACCACGGCCCCGGCATCGTCCATCTCGTCAACACCGACCGAGGCAGAAGTCGTCCCGATGATCCGGGCTATCTGGCGGTGTGCGAAAAAATCTCCCCGCCCACGGGATCCCACACCGAACTCCCCCATCCCGACGCCCGCGGGCTCAAACGAGAAGAAATCCCCGGTCAGGCCCCGGGCGTTCTTCGCTTCCTCGATCACGGCGCGGGCGAACCGCGCTGCATAATCCGCACGGGTATTCTTGATCCGGAGAATCTGACCGGCGAGATCCCGTTCGAGTGTGCGCTCGTCCGTCCCCAGCGCAAGCCCCCGTCGGGCATACTCCTCAACATCCATGCATCTCTGTACGTGAAACTGGCATAAAAAAGCGGATCATCGCGGTGCACAGGCCCGCATTCACCGGAGCAGGATACCCATCACGCCCGAGAATGCGTGCAGAGCATCGTCAAACTTACCGGCCTTCATCAGCGACATTCCCTTCAGGACGCCCGCCCGTACCTCTTTCCGGTCAAGATAATAGGCCTGGTCGAATGCCCGTGCCGACTCTTCCAGCTGTCCTGACAGGAAACAGGAGTTGCTTAAAACTACCCAGGCATCCGCATTGGCGGGATCGATCCGAAGGGAGCGCTGCAGGCAGTCAATCGCTTCATCATGGTTCCCGGCCGACGAGAACGCAAGCCCCAGCCGGTAGAGTATGAACGCATGATCGGGCTCGATCTCCAGCGCACGCCGGAGCGCTTCAGTCGCTTCCTGGTAACGCTTCAGGTGGATCAGGGCATTCCCTCTCCGGATGAGCGCTGACAGGTACCGCGGGTAGATCTTCAGGGCGCGGTCGTAACTGTCGACCTCGTCGTCGTACCGTTTCAGTTTCCCCAGCGCAAACCCCCGGTTCACCCACGCGGACAGATACTTCGGCCGGATCGCGAGGGCGCGGTCGCAGCAGCGGATCTCCGCATCGTAGCGACCCATCATCCCGAGGGCCACGCCTTTGTTGTTCCAGGCCACCGAGTTCTCGGGATCGATTGCCAGTACTTTCTCGCAGCACACCACTTTATCCTCGAACAGTTCCAGCATCCCGAGTGCAAATGCCTTGTTGTTCCAGGCCTCCAGGCAGCAGGGATCCAGTGCCAGCGCCCGGTCGCAGCATGCGATCTCCTCTTCGTACCGGCCCAGTTTTCCCAGCGCAAACCCGCGACCCACCCACGCCGGCGTTAGGCCGGGATCCGCATCAAGGGCGCGTGCAAACCAGTCCAGCGCCTCCTCGTGGTTCCCCTCGCGTCCGCAGGAATAACCCTTCCGGTAGAGTTTATAGGGGGATTCCGGTGACGGCGGGGTGGAGAATGTAGGTGCAGAGGACATCCGGCGCCTCAGTTATCGTTACTACGCTGGTGCGACCCGGAGATATTTATGTCCATGTTCCGGGTGCACGGGATTTCCGGGATAGTTAAGTTCCGCTACCCCAACGGGCGCAACAGCCAAGTCGTACCGACCCCCATACCGTATGGATGAACGATCCTGCTTCGTTGGAACGGGCGACCTTTGCCGCCGGCTGTTTCTGGGACCTCGAAGCAGCGTTCCGCCGGGTTGAGGGCGTCGTGGAGACCGTGGCCGGCTATACCGGGGGCTCCGTTCCGGAACCCATGTACGAGCAGGTGGATGAGGGTTCGACCGGCCACGTGGAAGCGGTCGGGCTTGTCTTCGATCCTGCGCTCGTGACCTACGATCAGCTGCTCGATCTCTTCTGGACCTTCCACGACCCGACACGGGCTGACGGGCAGGGTGATTATACCGGACCGCAGTACCGCCCGGTAATCTTCTTCCACAACGAGGCACAGCAGGCTGCCGCGCTTGCATCGCGCAACCGGCTTACCATATCGCGCCGGTACGGCGACCGGCCCATTGTCACTGATATCCTGCCGGCCCAGACCTTCTGGATGGCAGAAGAATGCCATCAGCAGTTCTACGAGAAGTGCGCTCATGGATACTGCACGAGCCACCAGGCCGACGACTGAACCGTTAATCATTGCCTGAACCGGGAGGTTCTGTCATCCAACCTGCCCCATGGTGGCAATATATCATTCCGGCTGGCCGACATGGAACCTGGAGTGCGCGACTTCCTCTGGCTTGGTTATCGCGGCCACTCTCTCACCGCAATCATTTCCCGCACGAAGGACCCCCGGCTGCCGGTACCGGCACACTTTCCCCGGTGCAAGGTGCCCGGGATCAACCCCGTGCGTATCATCCACTACCCCGAAGGGCAATCCATCCCTCTTTCCCGGACCTGCCCGTGCACCAATATGAAAACAGGAAGGAACATTACCGGATCTTTGTTCCCGGTTCCACCGGCTGCTGCGGTGCCAACAGCGAGGCAGCATCCCCGGCCGCGAGGATCATTCCGTTGCTCTCAACGCCAAAGATCTTTGCCGGCGCCAGGTTGGTCAGCACCACCACGTTCGTTCCCACGAGCGCCTCGGCCTTGTGGAACTGCGCAATACCGCTCACGATCTGGCGTGTCTCCCCCCCGATATCCACCTGTAACTTCAGCAGTTTGCTCGATTTGGGGATTGCCTCGGCCGCAAGGATCTTCCCGGTCTTCATCTCAACTTTTGCGAAATCTTCGATCGTGATCTGGGGTGTCTTTTCCATCTTTTTGTTCGCCTCGCTGACGCGCCGCTGGAGCAGGGCATCGAGTTCCCTGATCCGGTCGTCTTCCATCTTAGAAAAGAGCGGGACCGGGGGCTGGAGCGCCCGCTCTTCTGCCGGTACGAGTGCATCGCTGATCGGGTGCTTTGCTACCGGGCTCGTGTACCCGAGCTGTGCCCAGCACGTGGCGGCAGTCTCCGGCATCACCGGTTCGATTAAGAGCGCAAGGGCCTTGACAATCTGGATTGCATTCCGGATCACATGCGCCGCTGCGTTGCGGTCGGTCTTGATCAGTTTCCACGGGGCGTTCGTCTGGATGTAGGTATTGCCGAACGCAGCGAGCGCCATGATCGAGTCCACGGCGCCCTTGAACTCATAGTCCTGCATATACTGGTTGACAGTAGCAAGACTCTTCTCGATCTCGGCCGTGATGGCGGGGTCAACAGATCCCTTCGGGACGCCGCCGAACTCCTTCTGCGCAAAGAAGAGCGTGCGGTACACGAAGTTGCCCAGGATATTGACCACCTCGTTGTTGATCCGTTCGCCGAACACGCTCCACGAGAAGTTCAGTTCCTTGGTGTGGCTTGTGTACGCGAGCAGGTAATACCGCAGGTAATCGGCAGGGAGTCCCTTGTCCAGGTAATCGTCGTTGGTCCAGACCACGTAGCCCCGGGACTTCGAGAACTTGTGGTCGTCGACTTTGAGCATCCCGCTCGCAACGATCGCGTGCGGGGCGAAGTAGCCGGCCCCTTTCAGAAGCGCCGGCCAGAAGATCGCGTGGTGGTAGATGATATCGCCGCCGATAAAGTGCGTGACCCGGTTCTCGCCGCACCAGTAGCGCTTCCAGTCTTTGCCGTTTGCCTTCGCCCACTCTTCGGTGAACCCGATGTACCCGATCGGGGCATCGACCCAGACATAGACCACGAGATCATTGCGGCCCGGGAACCTGGTTCCCCATTCGAGCGTGCGGGTGATGCACCAGTCATGGAGTTCGTCCTTGATCCAGCCGATGGCGTAGTTCTTCGCATTGCTGGTGCCCTTGACCGTGTCGAGGAACGGCAGGAGGAAGTCCCTGAACTCCGAGAGCCTGAAGAAGTAATGCTCCTGGTCACGGAACTCGGCCTTGGTGCCGCAGACCTTGCAGACCGGGTCCTTGATCTCGCCCGGCTCCAGGTGCTTGCCGCAGCCCTGGTCGCACTCGTCGCCCCGGGCCGGTTTGCCGCAGTGGGGGCAGGTGCCTTCGACATACCGGTCGGGGAGGAAACGTTTGCACCTGGTGCAGTATGCCTGGTGGACTACCTGCTTGTAGATATAGCCGTTCTTCTCCAGGCGCGAGACGATCTCCTGCGTGCGGTGCTGGGTGGCCGGGTCGTCCGTCATGCCGAAGCGGTCGAAACGGACGCCCATCCGCTTGAACGTCTCATCGAAATGCTTGTGGTAGCGCTCCGAGAGCGCCCGGGGGGAGATCCCCTGTTCTTCTGCCGAGACCACGATGGGAGTGCCGTGGTTGTCCGAACCGCAGACGAAGAGGACTTCCTCGCCTGCCCGCCGCATATAGCGGACGTACATGTCGGCAGGGACGTACGTTCGCAGGTGACCGAGATGGCAGGGGCCGTTTGTGTACGGCAGCCCGCAGGTGACGAGCAGCGGCTGGTTATTCATCAGTACTTTTTAGATGCTTATGAGTAATAAGATCTCTATCATGGGCAAACGGCTGAAACTCGCAACAAGGGCGCTGGGAGCGGAGCCGGAGAAGCCGGATATTGCAGCTCTTTCGGGCTGGATTGCGGAGCACCGGGGCAGGACTGCGGATATCACAACCTACCTGCTCGACCGGTCGCTTGCGCCGCAGATCCCTGCGGAGATCGGGATGCCGTGTGCGGGCGGGAAATTTTATGCGGACCGGCTGCTCTCATCCATCGATGGCGTGGCAGACAAAAGAGCGATCCGCGAACTGCATGCCGATACCCCGGCCATCATTGAAGACGCGGCGGGAATCGTGGTGCAGAAACGGAGGGCGTGGTGCGCTCTCCCGGCACCCCATGTCCTTGCGATCACGGATGCGTATTACGGGGATGCGGACGAGTGGTCGGATGCGATCTGCGGAATTTACAAAACGATCCTGCGGGCCATGCGGGATATGGGCGTTTCAGGTCACGTGGTGATCTGCGACCGGGTCGCCGATGCCGAATGTGCCGCGCTTGCCCGGCAGAATGTCTTCTTTTTCCATCCCGCACCGGAGCGGGCAGACCTGGAAATTTTGCTTGAGCACCAGCACAAGGTTGTGGTGGGGAATGCGGAACTCCCGGTCCTTGTCGATCTCATGAACGAGTACACGGTCCGGCAGATCGTGCTCCTGGACCCGGATCAGTCCTCGATCGAACTCGCCCGCTCGCACCTTGACCCGGACCAGATTACTGTCGGGGGATACTGTACCGGTGACAATGCCACGGAATACTGGCAGGCCCTTGTGGCGCACGCGGAGTGCGAGCGCTAAAAAAAAACCGGAGATACCCGGGATGGAAAATTGCCCGGGATTATACGGTGCTGTGGTGGCTCAATGAGGGGATGCTGACCTGGCCGGTGAACTGCTGCGAGTACCCGTCCGGGAAAGTGACGGTGATCACATCGCTCGAGAAGTCCAGCGTAACCAGCGGGGCAAACCAGTAGCCGTCCAGCGCGGCCCGTGCCCGCTCGAACGAGAGGGACGGAGTGGTGTAAGTGGTCACCTCGCCGGTGGTTTTCACATCGGCATACGAGGGCACGCTGATGCGGGCGGAAGTGGAGCTCACGCTCTCCACCGTGGTCGGGGAGGACGATTTGGAATTGAAGGCGGACTGGAGCTCGCGTGACGGGTCTGCCAGCTGGAAATAAACCGCGGTCTGTTCAAGGAAGGAGAGCTCGTACTGCGCGTTGATCGTGGCAGCGCCGCCCGGGGCCACCGAAATGTCGAGGGATTTTAAGGTGAATGCTTGGACCGGCATCACCAGGCATGCCAGTATAAAAAGCCCGGCAATAACAATGACGGAGTATCTCATGGTATCCTCATTGGAAGATAGGGATTATAAATTCAGTGGATGATTTCGGTGTAATTAATCCCGGGATCCGGTACACCGTACCTCGCGGACGCAAAAAAAATGAAAGGTCAGGTGCGCCGGGCCACGGCAATCAGTGACGCCCCAAGGATCGCGAGCACGACCACGGCGGGCGGCAGGGGGGATTGCGCAGTCGGGACAGGCGTCGGTTGCTCCGGGTTCAGCGTCACGAAGATGTCCACGGTCTCTCCCGTGGCAGGCTGGCGGGGCACGGTACCGGTGGCGGTCGTGTACCCGGTCTTTGCAATCGTGAACTCCGAGAACGGCGTCCCGGTGGGGGAGACGGGCACGGTGAGGAGACCGTCTGACTTTGTCACGCCCGCCATGAACGAACCGATCGTCACGGTTGCGCCGTCAACGTTGGTGTGGAACGCAAGGTATCCTTTCCCGCTCCCGGCAGGTTCGGCCGTGGCCGGAACCGTGGTAACCACCGGGCTCAAGGATACCGGGATGGTGACGGTCTGTCCCTTGGCCGGGGCAGCGGGCATGGTACCGGTGGCGGTTACGTACCCGCTCTTCTCGACACGGTAGTTCGTGTACGGCGTGCCGGTGGAGTAGATTGGGACCGAGAGCTGGCCGTTTGCGATCGTTCCCTTGTACGCAGAGTCGAAGTAAACCGAGGCCCCGTCCGCGTTGCAGGTAACAAGGAACCAGCCCTGGTCGCCGCCGATCAGGGTAGTTGCGGTTGTCGGGACCGTGGTCGTGACGGGGTTGAGCGTGGCATAGAGGTCGATGGTCTCCCCGTCGGACGGCATGCGGTTGATCGCGCCGGAGTACGTCTGGTAGCCGTCGCGGCTGACCGAGAAGATGGTGTATGGCGTCCCGGTCGTGCTCACTTCAAAGGACTGGGTGGTTCCGCTCATGGTTCCCTGCGCCTGGCCGTTGAAGAAGACCGTTCCGCCGTTCACGTTGGCGTTGACGCGCAGCCATCCCTTCCCGCTGCCCGTGGGTTTCTCGGTGAGGGTGGCATCGATGACGATGTCGCCGGTCTGGCCGGGAGCCGGCTCCTCGATCGAACCGCTCTTGTCATAGTACCCGTCCCTGGTGAGCTTGTAGAGGGTGAACCCCTCCTGGTACGGGATCGTAAACTCCCCGCTGCTGACGGTGCCCCGGTATTCGTCGTTGATGTACACGGACGCCCCCTCAGCATTGCAGGAGGACGATGTGAAGGAATCGGTGCACCGGAACACGATATCAGTTGTACTGCCCGGCGTGGCAGCGGCGGCCGGCCCAGCACAAAGGATGAGGCCGGCAAGGATCAGGATCGAGAGAAAAAGTTTCATGAATATACCCTCCCACACGTTTTTTTTTGGGAATATAAACATTGGGTTTCTGGAACAGCAACGCTCTCGCTTCGGGAACCAGATCGTTCAGAACCGCTCGGCCACGTTCACGAGTTCGTTGAAATGCCGGCTCTTCTTGAAAAGCCACCACGTGAACCGCTCGACCACGGTAAAACTGAATGAACCCCCCGCGGCATGCGGGTGCCCCCCGCCGCCGAACTCCCGGGCAATGAGGTGGCTCACCGGGGGAACGGAGCGGATGGAGAACTTCCCGTCCCTGCCGATGATCACCTCGATCTCGGTGTTCCGTTTGTCGCGGATGAAGTGGGCGGTCTCGCTCGGGTACCCGTAGAGCGGGGCAAAGACGATCCGGTACTTCGTACCGGAAAATGTCGCCTGCCGGAGGCTGTGGCCCATCATTTCGTCCATCTCGGCCCGGATCGCGGCGTACTCCCGCTCGATCGCATCATCGGTGAAGACGCCCCGGATCAGGCAGTCGAGCACATGGTCCCGGTTCTCCTTTCTCTGGAGCACCTGCCCGAGCACCGCGGACCGGGGATCGGCCTGTTTCCAGAGATCATAGTCGCAGACCACGCGGGCGACCTCGCCGGCAACGGGATCGCCCGGCATCAGGTCGCGGGCCACGAGCCCGGTGCCGCAGGTCGCCGTGTCGATCCGGAGGAGGGAGACTGCCTTTGTTACGGCCGCAACCTCCTCGTCGCGCCAGCGGTGGTGGTCCCGCCACTCCACGACCCAGCCGTTCTTACCTGCCCGGGCTGCGATCGCGGGGGCATCCCTGCAGTACCCGAGATCCGAGATGGAGAGGAGATCGCCTTTCCCCTCGCAGGCAGCCACCAGCGCAAAGAGGGCGGGGAACTTCCCCACCGAACACCAGATCGTGAAGACCCCGTCTTTCCCGAACTTCATCTTGTGGATCGCATCCGCTCCCACGGCATCGAGATCATTGTGGGTCAGGTGGACGACCCTCGCGGCCCGGCTCTTCACCGCGCGCGAAAGCCCCGAATCGTCCCCGGTATCCGCGGATGGCATTGATCATTACTGACATGCCGGCGTATAAAAAAGGACAGGAGGACTACCGCGTTTCCGGTACCGCGTTTCGCCCACATCATTTATTAGTCAACAGGAACAACATTTGTATCCCTGCCCTAGTAGCTCAGCCCGGGAGAGCGCCAGACTGAAGATCTGGTTGTCGCCTGTTCAAATCAGGCCTGGGGCACTGACACCTGCACTTGTCTCTTTTATGACCCGCTACTTCACGATCCGTTCATCCCTCCCGCGCCATCTCCATACTGCCGTTCCGCGCACCATGGACCGGGAACGTTCCCGACGGGATGCGGGGCCAGATGACGGTGTCGTACGTGCCATACCTGCAGGGAGGATCCGGTAATGGACTTCATGCTCTCGCTGGTCTGCATCGGCATCATCTCGATCATCCTCCTCTATGTCGGGCAGAGATACCAGCTGCCGAGCATCGTCAGTTTCCTTATCATCGGCATGTTCGCCGGGCCGTACGGCCTTGAGATCATCACCGACCAGTCCACGATCGAGACCCTCGGCGAGATCGGGATCATCCTTTTGCTCTTCACCATCGGCCTCGAGTTCTCGTTCGAGAAACTGCTCAAGTCCTGGCGCATCGTCATCATCGGGGGCCTCGCCCAGCTCTGCACCACGATCGTCGCCATCGCGGCCGCAACCTACCTTATCGGGGTCCCCCCCAAGGCCGCCATCGTCTTCGGGTTCATCATCTCGCTCTCCAGCACGGCAATCGTGATGAAGATCCTGCAGGAGCGCCGGGAAGTGGACACCCTGCAGGGCCGGACGCTCTTTGGGATCCTCCTCTTCCAGGATCTCGCCATCATCCCGATGATCCTGATCACCCCCGTTTTCATGGGCACCGGCGGCCTCGATCTGGGATCGCTCCCCATCGAGATCGCCAAGGTCGCCCTGATCTTAATCATCATCGTCATCCTCGCCCGGTGGGTGATCCCCGGCCTCCTGTACCGCGTGGCCTCCCAGCGGAACCGCGAGCTCTTCTTCATCACGGTGGCCGGCATCTGCGTGATCGTGGCCTGGCTCACCAACCAGGCCGGCCTCTCGTTCACGCTGGGCGCATTCCTCGCCGGCCTGATCATCGGCGAATCGGATTACAACATCGACGCGCTCAGCCACATTATCCCGTTCCGGGACCTCTTTGCCGCGGTCTTCTTCCTCTCGATCGGGATGCTGCTCGACACCAAGAGCATCTTCTCCAGCAACGAGACCATCCTGCTCATCATCTGGATCGTGATCCTGATCATCGGCATCAAGATCCTGACCGGCATGTTCGCCGTGGCGGTCCTGGGCCTCCCGGCCCGCATCTCCATCATCGCGGGTTTCGCGCTCTGCCAGGTCGGGGAGTTCTCGTTCGTGCTGGCGCAGACCGGCCTTGACGCCAATTTCATCCCGGACAGCATCTACCAGCTCTTCCTCGCGTCCGCGATCATCACGATGGCCCTCACGCCGTTCATGATGGGCGCTGCACCACGCGTGGTCGAGCTCTACTATAAATATGCGCCCCGGCAGATCCTGCGGGACCGGGCGGCGGGCCGGGAACCGGAGGTGCCCGCCAAGCCCCTCACCGACCACATCATCATTGCCGGCTACGGTATCACCGGAAAGAGCGTGGCCCGGGCGGCCGAGATCACCGGCATCCCCTACATGGTCATCGAGCTGAACCCGGATATCATAAGGCGCGAAAAGTCAGCCCGCCGCCCGTTCTTCCTCTTTGGCGATGCAACACAGGAGGCCCTGCTCGAACATGCCGGGATCGCTTTTGCCCGGGCGCTGGTGGTCGTTGTCTCTGACCCGGAGGCCACGCCCCGGATCGTCCATACCGCCCGGCGCATGAACCCCGCGATCTACATCATCGCCCGCACCCAGCATATCCGGAACGCCCAGTACCTGCTGAACCTCGGGGCAGACGAAGTCGTATCCGAAGAGTTCGAGGCGGCCAAGGAGATCTTCTCCCGGGCGCTGAAGAAGTACCGGCTGCCGGACACCGAGATCGCCAAGATCGTGGGCAAGATCCAGAACTGGGGGTACGCCAAGTTCACCCGGAACGGGGAGAACAAGCCCACGATGGGCATGGACACCGTCCTTTTATCCCTGCGCATCCACATGCTCACCGTGGAGCCGGGCTCCTTTGCCGAGGGCAAATCGATCAGGGAACTCGACCTGAAGGGTTCGTACGGCATCTCGGACTACGGGCTCCGCCGCGAGAGCAAAACCACGGCCCAGCCGGATGCCGCTACCGTACTGCAGGCCGGCGACGCCCTCATCATCTTCTCCACGGACCAGGCCGCAGCCGACCTGGGCCGGCACTTCATAAAGCCGTCCGGCATCTGATCGCATCGTGGCAGTTTCCGGTGCAGGACGATTCCCGAAAGCCGGCCGTTCATCGTTTTGCGGGTGTCCGGCTGATAACCGCGATATGAACTAAAAAAAGGCCGGATGACCCGGTGCCGGGATCGCGTCGGGACCCCCGATCAGCCATTGCACGGGAGATTTACCGCACCTTTTTTATGCCCTGCGCCACGAGAATACGTACATACGACAGCGGAGCGATGCACCATGACACTGCCGGACGGAGTTGACGAGGAACGCAAGAAGACAGAAGCCGGGATACACCGGTCCGATATCGAGGAGGAGATCCACAACCTCGGGCAGGATATCCACCGGATCTCCCGCGGGATCACCGAGGAATTCAAAAAAGTTCAGGACGCCCGATCGGACTCCCCTTCCGAACCGGCCCCGTGACCCTTCGTTGGCAGAACCCGGCAGGCGTTTACTGGCTGTCGGGATTCGGTCCCAGGAACCGTTCCAGGCCGGCCCTGAGTTCCACAATAGAGACCGGTTTCTGCAGCACGCCAAGGCGGGGGTCGTTCATCTCGTCGATACGTTCCCTGACCGAGGGAGATGCCGTGAAAAGGATCACCGGCAGGTCCCGGATCTGGTACTCGTTCCTGATGGTTTCCAGGAACTCCCAGCCGTTGACCGGCGACATCATGATATCCAGCAGGATGAGGGCCGGCGGATCGCTCTGCACGCGCCGGAGCGCATCCTGGACATCGGGCACCAGTACTGGTTCGTAGCCGATCCTGCGCAGGAGTATATCCATCATGTCGAGGATGGGCTGGTCGTCTTCTACAAGCATGATCTTCTTGGTCATGGTTCACGTCCTTTGGGGAGATGAATGGTAAACGTGCTGCCGGCATTGACCTCGCTCTCGACGGTGATGTCGCCGCCGTGCATCTGGAGTATCTTCTTCACGATGGAGAGGGAGAGGCCGAGCCGGTCGTACTTGCGGGAGAGCGTGCTGCCGTCGGCAAGCTGGAACGGCTCGAAGATCGCGTCGAACTGGTTCGCCGGGATCCCG